>Ga0315288_10000017_pt1 | contig 225278 bp, 225 predicted proteins | sample YL17G11_20_MG_FD_203454 | JGI IMG/M metagenome (GOLD analysis project Ga0315288, IMG submission 203454) | Sediment microbial communities from Yellowstone Lake, YNP, Wyoming, USA - YL17G11_20 | ecosystem: Environmental > Aquatic > Freshwater > Lake > Sediment | place: USA: Wyoming | collected... | reverse complement strand
TTATTCTAGTGATAGAGTAACGGGCGTTTTTATTTACTGCTCCGCCGACGTAAGAGCTAGGTCGGTGCTCCTCTATAAAAACCCTGCAATGTAAAGTTGCGGGCTTTTTATTTGTTAGATTCCTCCCCTTTCCACGTCTATTATAGTAGAAAGGGGGTTAATATGGCCGAGATAGTTTCTGTAGAAGTAATTGCAACAAAAATTTTTGAAATAAGAGATAGAAGAGTCATGTTGGATAAAGACCTGGCTATGCTTTATGGAGTAGAGGTTAAGGTTTTAAATCAGGCAGTAAAAAGAAATCTAAAGCGCTTCCCGCATGATTTTATGTATCAACTCACAAGACAAGAGGTTGCAAACTTGAAGTCACAATTTGTGACTTCAAGTTGGGGCGGAGTTAGGAAGCTTCCATATGTATTCACCCAAGAAGGCGTAGCTATGCTTTCTAGCGTATTAAACAGCGAAAGGGCTATTAAAGTGAATATTCAGATAATGCGCGCGTTTGTGAAATTGAAGGAGTTGCTTATAACGCATAAGGAGCTAGCGATAAAGATTGAAGCACTTGAGCGGAAATATATGAACCACGATGAAAAGATACAAAAGATATTTGAAGCTATACGCCAGCTAATGCTTCCGCCTGAATAACCTAAGAGGAGAATTGGGTTTCATGTGTGAAACATTTGCAATTCGTAATCAGTAACAGATCCCGCCGACGCCAGAACTAGGTCGGTGCTATAAACAAAAAACCCCGAACTTTTCGGGGTTTTTGTAGGTGATAGGCCTCATAGCTTGCGCTATCTTATCCTACCTTTTGTTGAGTAAACAATTTATATACAAGTATGAAATATAAATTTACCAAATTCAAGGTGAAATCAGCATATTTTGGAAAGCGGTTTCTGACCAAGCTCCTTGTTAGATTTTAGTACTTCTTACGTCTATTAAGATAGAGAAGACAAAGTCTTCACTCGTACCCCCTTGTAGCATAATTGGATAATGCTCCTTTCTGACTAAGAGGACGATGTGGGTTCAAATCCCGCCGAGGGGGTATAGAGCATGGGCGTGATTAGGTCAGAAAGGCTAATTACGCCCATCAAATTTACTTGACATTAATATCCTTAGCATGTATACTTAAATTGTTCTTAGTCAGAAAGGGAATTCGTTGGAAAAGCGAATTATGCTACGAGGAAGGCGTCGGAAAACGGCGCCTTTTTTATTTTTAGCGGGTCCTGTCTTGGTTTGTTTTCGCCGCACCGTTTGCTCGCCCCAGCGTGGCTCGCTGCACTTCGAGAAACTTCTCGCTCTGCCCGATAATTTTTAGCGGTGCAACCATGCCCGCTCGAATTTTCTAGATGCGGCTCAAACCAAACCAAGCCACCCGCTAACGACTCCATTGACAAGGCCTTATTTAGCGCTAAAATAAAGCTTACCACAGAGGAGTGGTAATGAGACTAATATAGTACAAATTATAAGGCACCTTCTAGAAGATAGGGGTGCGTTTTAGTTTGTAAGGACCACAAATCTTTAAATGTTCAATAAGATAAAGAGAAAAATTCAAGACGCCCCCATATTTAAAACAATAATAGGAATTTTTAGTTTAATAATTGTTAGTGTTTTATCAGGGGCATTCATAACAGAAATTAACATTGATGGTAAATTATGTTGGATGGTATTTTATAAGGCAAGATCTTTTTACGGCTTAATTATTTTTGGTTTTTTAATTTATTTTTACTATAGATTTCTTTATTCTTATGATAAATCCATCATTAATTTTAAAGACGACGCATACTGTAAAGCATATATGCGGAAAGAATGTTTACCGGAACTAGCAAAAAAAGCAAAGAAACTCATTAAATCGGGTAAAAGCACAGAAGAGATTAAGAACATTATTAAGGATTTAAATCTATAAAATGAAAATATTAGCGACAAAAAAATTTGAAGATAAACTAGCAGTTTTAGATGAAAATTATAAAAAAGCCTTTTTTGATTTCTTAGCTTCATTAAAGCAACGCGATGAAAGCAAAATAATAGAATTGTTGTCCCATGGAGGATTAAAATTAGATAAATTGTATGTGTATAAGATTGGTGACTTAAGATTGTTTTATAATTTTACAAAAGATAATGAAGATAATTTAGTTTTATTATTTGTAGATTTAACTAATACAGTTGCGCCATTAAACTCTTCTCGCGACCCTAGATTTAATAGCACGATAAACCCCCGATTCAATTCTGTGATTAATCCTAGCTTTAATAGCACGATAAACCCCCGATTCAATTCTTTGATTAATCCTAGCTTTAATAGCACGATAAACCCCCGATTCAATTCTTTGATTAATCCTAGCTTTAATAGCACGATAAACCCCCGATTCAATTCTGTGATTAATCCTAGCTTTAATAGCACGATAAACCCCCGATTCAATTCTGTGATTAATCCTAGATTTAATCCTCAGTTTAGTGGCTTTTATTACTATGATTTGGATTTGATTCCCTTAGAGTTTATTATTCCAATTCAAAATAATGATATCTTATTATTTTTCGATTTCAGTAATACTTTTTTAAAATTCGGTATTAAACATAATAATAATGGGTATGTTATATTCGATTTAGATAACAATTGGATTGGGCATATCGAGTCTAATAAAAAGAATGGATTCAATTATTTTGATTTAGAAAATAACTGGATAGGTTTGATAACTTGAAAACAAGAAAATATGGTCGTTTATGATTTTTGAAAAATAGAAACAAGGCTAAATTATATTTAAGGAAGATGAAATGGTTGAGCTAAAAAGAGATATCTTAAAGGCTCGTGAAAAAGTTTATGAAACATTTACTCAATGTATAGAGGAATCTAATAATATTTGGTATGGAGTCCTCCGGTTAATTATAACATTATCTTCCTCATTTTTAGTTTTGACTATTGCATTGGTAGAAAAATTATTTCCTCCTATTGGCGGAGTAATGAATTTACCTAAGTTTTTAACAGCAAGTTGGATTTTGTTGTTTCTTTCCATAATTTTTGGAATTATTGCTGAACTCAATGAGGCAGTTTTTCATGGGAATCAAGCGAGAGCTAGGGGTAAAATTATCCACGAGTTGGATCAGAAAATCGCTCAAGGATTAAAAGAGGATATTATTAAAATAGACGATGAGGCAGATTATATGATTCTTGGTACAATTATTTGGGGCGCTATAAGTATTAATTCCTTTATATTTGCAATTTTATTTATATGTCTAGCGCTATTAAAAAATATCATTTCAAGAGATGCTTGCGTTACTATTCTTATATTTGCAACATTATTTATAATATTTGTAAACATTTATTTAATTCAAAAAAGAAAAAAATAGTGAAAATAGGAGACGGTTCTGATTTTTGAAAAATAGAAGTGCACCAATTTATATGGACAGTTATCATGACAAGTTAATAATAAAATCTTATGAAAGCTTTTTGCCAAAAGTAAAAAGCTGGATCGATAATCTTCTTTATTGCTATTCTTCACAAGCAAAACGCGTAGTAGATTTAAGTTTTCCTAGACTCCCGCAATATTTCTCTAAGGATATTTTAGAAATGGCAAAAGTGGTTTATATAGATTTGCCACCACAAATCCCCTTATCTTCAATGGGACTAACACAGTTCCAGGATTTTGAGAAAATGAAAATAGATGGAGTAACGTACTATGATACTTTTTTTGTAAGATTGCCTTTAAGTAGTATCGAATATTTGCATTTTCATGAACTTGTCCACGTTGTGCAGTGGAGATATCTAGGTTCTGACAGATTTTTATTGCTTTATGGATTAGAGCTTATGAAAAATAAGTATTCTAATAGTTTGCTTGAAATGATGGCTTATCAATTACAGACAAGATTTCAAAATACTACAAATCCTTTTAACGTGGAATTAGTTGTTAAATCAGGGTTAGAACAGGAAGTATCACGATTATTTGATTAGGAGTTTCTAATACCGTTTCTAGATAATTCACCATAGAAAAATAAGTTTTGGCAGAAGTGTTCCACTTTATGAATCCCAATCCAAAATGGCTTGGGATTTTTTGGTTTAGCGGGTGGATTGGCTGGGCTTTGAGCGGGGCCTTGGAAGCCCTAAAGCGGGCAAGGTTCACCCGCTATTAAGATAGTCGGTGAGAGCGAGGGGCTGGAACGGAGTGCAGTTGCGGCACGCTGGACCGCAACAAACGTCCCCGCGAAAGCACAGCCAATACAGGACCCGCTAAAATAGTTTGGGATCTTGGGTTTTATGGGGTATAATAGATAAAAATGAAGCCTATTTTAATTTTATTTTCGGTATTAGGAATGGTAATTGGATTGTTCGTATTCTCTAAACCCAGCCTGACTATTGATATTCAAAAAAAGTTTTACGCAAAAATTAATTGGCGCATCGAACCTATCTCCATGCCAAAAGAGATTCGTAATACCAAAATAATGGGCATGTTTTTATTTGCGGTAACTCTCGTAACACTAATGCTCGCCATCATCAAATAAGATATGAAACAGAAGATTAAGCACAAGAAAAGAAAAGCCAGGAAAGTGGCCAGTTGCCTGGAGTGTACAAGCCAGGCGGATTGTTGCAGGATGGGGGCATGGATAGACCTAGAGGAAGCTAAGCAAATAATATCCTTAGGAATAAAGGGGGATTTTTTTCATTTAGAGAAGGATGATACGTTTCCTTCCGGCTACAAAGTCGGCACCAGCTACGAGGATGATTCTTGTTCTTTTCTTAGATCCGATGGGCTATGTGCTATCCATAAAGTTGATTATAAATTCAAACCGCAAAGCTGTAGGGAGTTTCCTTATGAAGATGATAAGGTGTCTTCCTTTGCCAAGATATTATGCACTCCTTATAGATCTAAAATAAAAAAAAGAAAAAAATAATATAATATGAAAGGAGAGATAGAATGGTAAAGAAAATTTTAGCGGTTTTATTTTTTGCATTCCTTATTCACAGTATTGCAAAAGGAGCATTTGCTATGGATAATAAAATTGTGGTGTTGGAAACCAATCAAGGAACCATAGAGATTAAGCTGATGCCTGAAGTGGCGCCTAAGGCCTGTGAAAATTTTACTAAATTAGTAGAAAAAGGTTATTATAACGGATTAATTTTTCATAGAGTAATCAAGGGTTTTATGATTCAGGGAGGAGATCCTACAGGGACAGGCGCAGGCGGAGAATCAATATGGGCAGAGCCCTTTGGCGATGAAATTAGCCCCAATGTGCAATTTGATAAAGCCGGGCTTCTGGCAATGGCCAATGCCGGCCCTAATACCAACGGAAGCCAATTTTTTATTACTACCGCCAAAACTCCGTGGTTAAACATGCACCATACAATTTTTGGCGAAGTTATTTCTGGCTATGAAACAGTACAGAAGATTGAAAATACGGCTATCGGTTCATCTGACCGGCCTAGGCTCGAGCAAAAAATTATCAAGGCATATTTAAAGTAATACGGGATTTTGAAGGAGGCCACTAATTGAATAAAATAAAATTAATCATTCTTGGGCTAATTTTATGCCTGACGATAACTACTTCTGGCTGCGCTGTAATCGGCACAGCTATAACTGCAGGTATTTCTTACGCTATTTATCAGGCAACTAAAAAGTAGCCAGAGTTAGAAGCCAGGTAATGCTTAAGGAGTGAGATGTTGGAATGATGAAGAAAATTATAATTTTAGCAGCAGTTATTTTTATCGCTACTAATTATATTGAGGCAGAAGAAACAGGAGGTGGCAATATGGAAATTACTAGCCCTGCATTTAAACATAATGAATACATTCCCGCAAAGTATACTTGCGAAGGTGAAGATATTAACCCTGAGTTGGTTATCGCTGGCATACCTGAAGAGTCAAAGAGTTTAGCTTTGATAATGGATGATCCTGATGCGCCAATAGGTGTGTGGGTGCACTGGGTAGTATTTGACATACCTGTAGTTTCGCGTATCGCAGAAAACAGTGTGCCGGGTAAACTAGGTATTACCAATTCAGGTAAACTAGACTACCATGGGCCATGCCCTCCTTCTGGTACTCACCATTACTTTTTTAAGATATACGCCTTAGATACGCAGTTGAATTTAAAAGAAGGAATTAGTAAAGGGCAATTGGAAAAAGCTATACAAGGCCATATCCTAGCTAAGGCCGAACTCATCGGCCTTTATAAAAGAAAATAATAGGCATATTCTAAGGCAGAAACTAGGGGTTAAAAAATAGCTTTTACCTTGAAAATTAGTAAAAAATAAGGTATACTTCATTTGAATATATTAATAGCCACGGAAAAGGTATGCCTAAGCAACCTAAACGTGGCTTTTTTATTTTAAGGTGAAGATATGGAAGAACGAAGGCAAAGCGGAAGATGGCAGATGGATAAGCCGGTAGGCGTTAGGCCCGAAGGCCGGGATATTCCTCTTGAATGTAAGATTCAAGACTTAAGTTTTAAGGGTCTAAAAATCAATTCTCCAGAAGAATTCCAGGAAGGGAGTATTTTGGCAGTAGAGATTCCTTTGGATAACGGCGTATCCTTAAATGCCGAAGCGGCTGTAGTCTGGCATAATCCGCAGGAATCAGGTAACATTTGCGGCCTTTGTTTTACTAAAATAAAAGATATAGATAGAGGGCATATTTACCGATATGTCCACAAAAATTGTAAGGATCAGCTAAGAAAACAGATCTGGCAGGGGGTCTGTTAAAAGAAGCAGGGCTTATTCTTTAGAGATTGATTTAATAATATCTTCCATATTCCTCTCAATCCTTCTTTCCACAAAATTCGGAATCGCCAGCATAAATTTTCTTTTAAAATCTGATTGCAGCCACTGAAAGTTCATCTTGTGCAGATTTCCTGAGAGCTTAAAATCAAAGTTCAATAGGCTAAACTCATTCTCATCGTGCAGGAGCCTTAAGAGGGGTTTGAGCTTTGAGGATGTATTTATTAGGGGCCTGCTGAAAGACAGCGACATCCTGCTGGATACAGAATCGCCTTCCCCAAGTTTAAAATTACCGTTAAGCTTTACATCGCTAGAATCCAGATCCATATCAAATAAACTACTGCCTTTTTCATCTATAACAAAATTCGAACTTGCTTTTTGAAAAGGGATCTTTTTCAAGGTAGGCAGGTCGAATAAATCAGCCAGCCATTTAAAGAATTCAAAGTCTTTTAGGTAACCGTTATTTATCATTAGATTTCCTTTGAGCTGTAACTCGGGGTAGTTAAGAAAAAGCATTTTGATATCTAGCTTTCCGTATGTTTTGGAAAAATGAATTAATATGCCGTCCAGTTTATTGGCATCCGCACCTTTTACCTTGGCGGTGACAGTAATAATCGGCATAAATCCTTTTATTTCCAGGTTACCTGCTCCCTCCAGGGCGCCCCCGTAAAACCGAGAATAAAATTTTAAATATTTAACCCTGTCATCAAGCTTGGAAAATTCAATATTCAGGTCATCTAAGACGATACGGTAAGTATTGACATCCGTTATTCCGAGAAAATCTAGTTTGCCCAACCGCATTTTTAAAAGCGGCGATTCTCCAAAAGTAAAAGATAATCCTGTTACTCCTAGCCCCACCTTTTTTAACGGCAGCCTGTCTTTTTCTTGACCCAAAAAATCTATGTTGAAAGTGCCGCTTAGGTTCAGCTCGTTATTTTCTACATCTAGCGATGTATTTATCGAAATGTCTTTGGTAACCGCCGGCCGGGTATTTTCTAAACTTTTGAAACGGGAGTAAAAATTTAAGGCACAGGAGAAAGGAGCCTCAAGGAGGATCTTTCCTTTTAGCCGCACCGGATTATTGTTTATCAGGAATTCCAGGCGTTCTATCTGGAGGTTAGGATATGTTAAGTTAATCCGTGAGTCTATATCTAGTATATACAGATTCGGCTTAAGCAGGCCTATTGATTCAGAGAAAGGATCGCTGAATAGCAAGTGGATTTTTTCAAATATCCCCAAGGATGTATCCGGATAGAGGTTTTCATTAAAAAGTGTATTCAATAACATGGAGCCCTTGAATTCAAAAATATTCTCGTCAAGACTGCCCGTAAGTTCACAATATAAATTTTCTTTAGCCAGCTCAAGCTTGTCTAGGACAATGCCATTATTATTTAATTTTCCCTTAAACCTATATCTTAGAGGAATGATTACGCCTGCTTTGTATATATTTTGTTTTATAAGGCCACTGCCTAAGAGAAGGCCGTTTTTTATTCTGATAGCAAAATCAGCCTCAATATTATCAGGGTTTTTATTGTTTTTGCTAAACCAAAACTGCATCCCCTTAATAAATAACCCTATATCTTGCTTCGGCAGCTTGCGTAATAGGTTTAATATCTGGGTAAAATTTTCTTTTAAGAATAAAGCAAAATCAGGGTAATCTGTATTAGGGGCATAACAATGTAGGCTTAAGATATGCACCTGCCTGTTTAGCACAAGATGCAGTAAAGAAATATCTATCCGTAAAATCGGAATATTGATAATTTTTTTTTGGGGTAGAGTATCCTGGCGTATAATAATGTCCGTAAGAATAACAAAATTAGGGGGCAGGTAATATGCCTTCCCGATGCCTACGGGCTTAAAAGAATATTTATTTATTGTCTGTACAATGGTATTTTTAAAGCTTAAAAGAAGAAGATTGGCAGTAAGGGTGAGGATAACAATTATGAAAAGTGAGAAAATAAGGCAAGGTTTTAATTTAGTAAGAAATCTGAGTAGATAGCTTACCATTGATATAAAATTCTATTTTATCAATATAATATGCAATCTTATATTTTGTGCCAGAGAGCGAAGCATATTTATACTCCTTAACATCGCTGAATATTAAAATCACCTGTTTTAGATTTATAATTTTCTCGCTACATTGTTTTGCCAAGTCATCATTTTGCCGTATTTGCGCTATCTTAAAAAGATAAAAAAGCGCAATAAGCTTCATCTTGGATTCTGGGTAATCCTGAAGAAGTTTTTTAAGGCAAGAGAAGGCGTCATGATAATCTGAAATACCAAAATAATATTCTCCTATGGCGAACAGAGCCTGTTCCCTGTATTTAGATCGGCTAGGTTCCCTAGAAATAGCCAGAAAATGGAAAAACGCCGCGTCTTTATCGCCGGCTTTTATAGCTTGGCGCGCCAAGCTATAGCTTTCTTTTTCATCTGAAGCATAGATTAAACTGCTAGATACTAGAAAAAACAGGCAAATGGTAAGTAAGATTTTGTTTTTCATAGATAGTAAATTTTTGTAGCTTTATTATACTACCAAGGGCAGGCCCATACAACAGAATTAATTACATCTTTAATGCAAAATTTTTATTGGACAATCGTGTTTTTAAAGGTAAGATAATAATGGATGAGGAGGTTCTAAAATTGCAGTTTACCGATTTAAAAAGCGAAGTTAAAACTATTGCTATTGATGATTTACGCAAGGACGCTGATAATTATTTTGAAGCGGTAATTCTCAAAGAGGAAACAGCAAATTTGACCGGCAGGCTGGAAAAATTCTTAGGGCTACCAGCATGGCCTTCAAAAACCAGATTATCATCCGAAGTAGAAAATACCATACAGCAGCTTGGCGGCATCAGGACGGGCCAGGTGCTTTATTTTTCTCGCCTAGAAACTGACACAGTATGCGCTATGCTCTGGCCTTGGTCAGACGGAAAACATACCACCTTAAAGATTTTTAAGCAAGAAACTGTTTAATGAACAGACAAACAAAAGGAGGCAAGTTATGTGTAAAAGCTGTCCTGCACACATAAAAAAGAGCAAAAAGAAAAAGAAGAAATAAGAACCAATGAACCAAGGGAGACTTATGCGAAATTTCACTATAGCTACTTTTGTTTTTCTTTTCCTGGTATCTTGCAGTGTTGCCTTTGCCCATCCGCCCAGCGATATTATTTTCAAGTACGACATAAAAAATAAGATACTTTCCGTAGGAGTGGCGCACTCTGTCAAAGACCCCCAGAAGCATTTTATCAAGGAGATTAACATAAAAATAAATAGCAAAGAATGGATTAAACAGGAGTTCGTCAGCCAAACTAATAAGGACGCTCAGGCGGCAAGTTATGCTCAGGTAAGCCTTAAAAAAGGGGATGTTATCGAGGTGTTGGCAGACTGCAACGAATCCGGTAAATTAAAGAAAACATTTAAAATAGAATAGCTTCGTATAAACAAAAAACCCCGAATCCTTTAAAGCATGCCATATATTTTTGTTTAAATTCAAGGTATGAAAAGAATCGTACTTTACAGCATCCTTTTTATTTTTTCCTTTAGGGTGATAGCCTTAGCGCAAACTACTATTGAGGCTAAAGTAGATAAAACCACCTTGACTACCGATGAAACTTTCACTTATAAACTCACTGTTACTTCATCTAAAGAAAATATACCATTGCCTCAATTACCTAAATTTGAAGGTTTTGAGGTATTATCACAGGTTGAGTCATCCTCAATGTCACTGGCTAAAGAGGAAGCACAGATAAAACTTAGTTTTGTTTTTATCTTAACTCCTACTGATATAGGTAAATTTAAAATTGAGCCTAGTTCCATAAAAATAAAAGACCAGACTTATACCAGCGAAGCCTTCCAGATAGAGGTAAAAGGACCCCTTCTGCCTAAAAATATCCCTTCTGATATAAACTCCCAACAGCCGCAGATTAATCTTTAGAGGTTACTAAAGGAATGAAAAAGCTGTTAAGCGATGATATTCGGTATTTAAAGGGCATCGGTCCAAAAAGAGGAAAATCTTTCGCTAAAGCTGGAATCAATAATATAGAAGACCTTTTCTATTTTTTTCCCCGCCGTTACGAAGACCGTACCAGATTCAGCCCGATCAAGGATCTTAAAGAGGCCCAAACTCAGACCATACAGGCAAAAATATTAGTCAAAGGAGAGCGTAGATCCTTTAAGCGCGGTTTTAGTATATTAGAGTTAGTAGTTGCGGATGATACGGGTAAGATTTTTTGCGTTTGGTTTAATCAGCCTTATTTAAAAGAATATTTTAAAGTCGGCGCGAGGATTATCCTTTATGGTAGGATAGACCGCTATGAGAATAGGCTGCAGATGAACTCTCCGGAATTTGAAATTATAGATACTCAGGAAGACGAATCCTTGAATATCGGCAGGATTGTTCCGGTTTATCTCTGCCCGCAAGGCCTGACACAGCGCAGTATGCGTAAGACCATGAAATATGCTTTAGATCAGTACCTCAGCGGTATTACTGATTGGTTACATTATGATATACGTTTGAGAAATAAGCTTCTTAACCTTGCCAAAAGCCTGATTAATATACATTTTCCCGAAAGTTTTGCTTTGCAAAAAGAAGCTTACCAGAGGCTTTCTTTCCAAGAATTTTTTCTTTTTCAATTGCCACTTGCTTTAAGAAAATTAAGCAAGAAGCAAAAAGCAGGGATAAAGCATACAACAGAAGCAAGCTTAGTAAATAGTTTTATTAGCGCATTACCTTTCCAATTAACTCAGGCGCAAAATAAGGTGCTTTCGGAGATAAAAGCGGATATGCGAGAGCCCAAAGTTATGCAGCGTTTACTGCAGGGCGATGTAGGCTCAGGCAAAACCGTAGTAGCAACCATTGCCAGTATCATGGCGATTCAAGGCGGATATCAGGTGGCTTTTATGGTGCCGACGGAGATATTGGCTAAACAGCATTATGAAAAGATTAGTTCACAGTTCATGGTTCATAGTTTACAGCAAAAGCCGGTAAAAATCGGATTACTTACCGGAAGCTTAAATGCGAAAGAAAAGAAAAAAAACTATCAAGATATAAAGGATGGCAAGGTAGATTTAATCATTGGTACGCACGCTTTATTGGAAGAAAATGTGAAATTTAAAAAATTAGGTTTGGTAGTCATTGATGAGCAGCACAAATTCGGGGTAGGGCAACGCGCCCTACTTCCCCGCAAAGGAAGTAATCCCGATGTCTTGATTATGACCGCCACCCCTATACCGCGTACTTTAGCCATCACCTTATATGGAGATTTAGATATTTCGGTAATCAATGAATTGCCGCCGGGCCGCCAGCCGATTAATACAGAGCGAATAAGAAACGATAAAAGAGATTGGCTTTATAATTTCATGAAAGAAAATATTAGCCAAGGCCGTCAGGTTTATGTAGTGTATCCTTTGATAGAGGAATCCTTTGCCTTGGATTTATTGAGCGCAAAAAAGATGTACGCCGAATTTAAGGACAATATTTTTAAGGAATACAAAGTAGGCCTAGTGCACGGCAGGCTCAAAACCCAAGAGCAAGATAAAATTATGTCTCGATTTCGGGAAGGTAAAATCGATATTTTAATTGCCACTACCGTATTAGAAGTAGGCATTGATGTCAGTAATGCCTCGTTGATGGTAATCGAGCAAGCGGAGAGGTTCGGTCTTTCCCAATTACACCAGTTACGCGGTCGGGTAGGCAGGGGTTCGTATCAATCATTCTGTATTTTAGTATCTGATGCCGATAGCGAAGAAGCAGACACCCGACTTTCGGCAATGGTAAAATATAATGACGGATTTCGTATTGCCGAAGAGGATTTAAAGCTGCGCGGGCCGGGAGAATTTTTCGGCAGGCGCCAGCATGGCTTAAATGAGTTAAAGATAGGTAATCCTTTAACCCAGATGCAGTTGTTAAAGAAAGCACGAGACGAGGCCTTACGATTAATTAACAGCGATCCGCATTTGGAAACGGCGCAGAATTCTTTATTAAGGCAAAAACTATTGCAGAGATTTCCAGAATATGAGAAACTGATGGTAGTAGGTTAGTTATGAACTAAACATGCGTATAACATCTGGCAAATATAGAAGTAGGACAATTACCGGGCCTAAGAGTATCCGGCCAACGCAAGGCAAGGTCAGAAAGGCCTTATTTGATATCTTAGGTTACATAGAGGGGCTGTCATTTTTAGAGCTATACGCAGGTTCAGGGGCAGTGGGTTTGGAGGCTGTTTCAAGAGGAGTTAAGGATCTTACTTTAGTAGAGTATAACCGGGATTGCCTCTTGGCCATAAAGAAAAACATAGAATCCTTAAAGGTGAAATCCTGCGCTCTTTATCCTAAAGAGGTAAATCAGGCCATAAAGGCGCTCAGTGATTCTGGTAAGAAATTTGACATAATCTTTATGGATCCTCCTTACCACAAGGATTTGGTAAAAAAAACCTTGCAAACGCTATCGGCTTATGATATATTAGCGCCCAATGGTTTTATCATAGTACAACATTTTAAGAAAGATAGCCTCCCAGATACCCTGGGAGTTTTGACTTTATTCAAGCAGCACAAGTACGGGGATACTTTGCTGTCGTTTTACAGGAAGGCTTAAATAAAAATGTGCCAGAGAGCAATATATCCGGGAAGTTTTGATCCGATCACTTACGGCCATATAGACCTGATAAAGAGGGCGCAGGAGATATTTTCCGAAGTCATTGTAGCGGTTGCGCATAATCCTCACAAAAAGCCTTTATTTAGCGTCCAAAAAAGAGTAGCTATGCTAAAAAAAGCGACAAAAGACCTTAAAGGCGTAATCGTTGATGATTTTGACGGCCTGGTAATTGATTATGCGCGAAAAAAGAAAGTTTCGGTTTTAATCAGGGGCTTAAGAATGATCTCTGATTTTGAATATGAATTTCAGATGGCCTTAACCAACAGGAGGCTCGCCCCCGATATAGAAACTATATTTTTAATGCCGCAAGAATCCTTCAGTTATCTTTCCTCTAAGCTTCTCAAAGAAGCGGCTTCTTTGGGCGCGGATTTGTCTTCTTTTGTCCCGGATTTTATAGAAGAATCGCTGAAAAAAAAGCTAAAAGAGAAATCCCTGAGGGGATGAAGATAAATATAAACCAGATACCTGCTGAAGGCCTGGTATTAACAGGCCAGATACCCGCGTCTTTATTGGATTTAGAGACAGATCTGGTGAAATTAAAGGAAAATGCAATTGTAAATAAGAAAGGAGCAAATTTTAATGCCGTTACCCAAAAGAAGACATTCTAAGGCTAGGGGGCGAAAACGCAGGGCCCACTGGAAATTAAAGTCGTTGAATCTTATTCCTTGCCCGCAATGTAAACAATTAAAGTTAACGCATACAGTCTGTAAAGTTTGCGGATACTATAATGGCAGGCAAGCGATAGAGATTAAGGTAAAAGAGAAGAAGAAGAAAAAACAATAAACCGCTACAAGCTACAGGCTGCATGTCGCAGGTTTAAAAAGTCTGAGGCTTGTGGCCGGAGGCAATTAGATATTATGAGAATAATAGTTGATGCTATGGGTGGTGATTATGCGCCGGGTGTAGTAATTGAAGGCGCAATAGTGGCAGTTAGAGAATACGATACGCAGGTAGGGTTGGTAGGCGATGAAAGCAAAATAAGACAGCTTTTGAAAAAATTCAGGTATTCGGGAGATAAAATTTCTATACATCCAGCCCAGGAAGTAATTGAGATGTCTGAATCTGCAGCCCAAAGCGTACGCAAGAAGAGAAATTCTTCTATTGTGCTGGGCCTTAATCTGGTAAAAGAAGGCCAAGGGGATGCTTTTTTTAGCGCGGGTAATACCGGCGCAGTAGTATGCGCAGCAACTCTAAGTTTAGGGTTGTTGCCGGGGATCGATCGGCCGGGGATAGCTATCATTGCTCCTAGTTTATCAGGTATCTCCTTAATTATAGACGTAGGCGCTAACATTGATCCTAAACCAATACAGTTGTTACAGTACGGTATTATGGCTGATGCCTACTTGCGTTATATCTTGAACAAGCCCAATCCTAGTGTCGGGCTTTTGAATATCGGAGAGGAAGAAAGCAAAGGCACAGAGTTTGTTAAAGAAAGCTATGAACTGCTTGAAAAAAGTAAGTTGAATTTTATCGGTAACGTAGAAGGCAAAGACATGTTCTCAGGAAAATGCGATATCATAATCTGTGACGGTTTTGTTGGTAATGTAGCCTTAAAGGTTTCCGAGAGTTTGGCTGAAGCGATGAACGCATTTTTGCGCCGGCATTTAAAAAGCAATCCTTTAGGCATACTTGGCATGCTGTTATTAAAGACCAGCTTATCGAAGTTTAAGAAAGAAATGGATTATTCGGAATACGGTGGTGCGCCTTTATTAGGCGTAAACGGCGTGGTAATTATCGGCCACGGCCGCTCTAATGTGAAAGCCATAAAAAATGCCGTAAGAGTAGCTAAAGAAGAGGTAGAGCGCAAATTCAACGAAAAGATTACAGAGGCGATAACGCTCTCAAAGCAATAGTTAATATGAAAAAAGTCGGAATTATCGGAGTAGGAGCTTACCTTCCTAAAAAAATTCTTACCAATGCTGATTTGGAGAAAATGGTAAATACATCTGACGAATGGATTACCACTCGCACAGGCATTAAAGAAAGGCATGTTGTGGCCAAAAACGAAGCTGCTTCTGACCTTGCGCTGCAAGCTGCCAAAAAAGCACTGTACGACGCCAAGCTTAAACCCCTAGACATAGATTTAATTATCGTTGCCACTATTTCCCCCGATATGCACTTTCCTTCAGTATCTTGTATTATACAGAATGCGCTAGGCGCTAAAAATGCCGCTTGTTTTGATATAGCTGCAGCCTGTGCAGGTTTTGTCTATGCCTTAGTCATCGCCCAGCAATTTGTCGCCAGGGGCACCTATAAGAATGTATTGGTTGTAGGGGTGGAGGTATTATCTTCTATCACTGACTGGCAGGATAGGAATACTTGTGTATTATTTGGAGATGGTGCGGGCGCTGCAATTATTTCTGAAGTCAAATCCGGAGGGATAATTTCCAGTTATCTAGCCAGCGATGGTTCCTTTGCAGATCTATTGATGTTGCCGGCAGGTGGCTCAAGGAGGCCGGCTACTCATGAAACCATAAAGGAACGCCAGCATTATATCAAGATGCGCGGCAACGAGTTATTTAAAATAGCTGTAAATAAAATGACCGAGGCAGCACAGGTAGCTTTAAAACAGGCCGGGCTAAAATGTTCTGATGTAGATATAATAATTCCCCATCAGGCGAATATGCGTATTATTATGGCTATGGCAAAAAAGCTGGGATTATCAGAAGATAAAGTTTATCTTAATATCGAAAAATACGGAAATATGTCTTCTGCTTCTACTGCCGTAGCTTTATGCGAAGCAGTGAAAAAAGGTAAAGTTCAAAAAGGCGACATAGTAGTTTTAGATGCTTTTGGCGCAGGTTTAGTTTGGGGGTCCTGCATAATAAGATGGTCGTAGGTTTTTTATTCGCTGGTCAGGGTGCCCAGTATATAGGTATGGGCAGGGACCTCTACGAATCTTTTCCGGAAAGTAAAAAGATCTTTGACAAGGCAGATGAAGTATTGGGGATGTCCCTTTCCCGTTTATGTTTCCAGGGGCCGCAGGAAGAGCTAACCAAAACTAATAACTGTCAGCCGGCTATTTTAACTATGAGCATTGCTGCCTGGGAAGCATTTTGCTCCGTACACGGTACTCCGTACTCAGTACATAACTACACTGCAGGCCTAAGCCTGGGCGAATATTCTGCGTTAGTTGCCGCTAGAGCGATGAGTTTTGAAGACGCTGTTTGCTTAGTGCGCAAAAGAGGCCAGTTTATGGAAGAGGAAGCCTTAAAATTTCCCGGAAAAATGGCTTCGGTATTAGGACTGGACCTTGATTCGGTGAGAAACATATGCAAAAAGACAAATAGCGAAATAGCCAATATAAATTCACCCGGCCAGATAGTCATATCAGGCACAGCGAAGGCGATCGACGAAGCAGTTAAAGTAGCTGAAGGTTCAGGGGCTAAAAGGGTTATTTTATTAGAGGTAAGCGGTGCTTTTCATTCTTCTTTGATGAAAGGAGCCTCTTTAAAACTAGCCAAAGAACTGGAAAAGGTAAAAATAAACCAGCTGCAACTTACCTTAGTAAGCAATGTGAATGCTAGGCCCGTAAAGTCAGCTGATGAGATAAAAAATAACTTAATTCAACAGGTAGCTTCTGCAGTGCTCTGGGAAGATTCCATGAGGTACATGCTTTCGCAAAGGGCAAAGAGTTTCTTTGAGATAGGGCCGGGAAAGGTGTTAAAAGGACTAATGCGCAGGATAGATGAAAACGTTACGGTCACGAATATAGAAAAGAAAAAAGATTTATTAAATTGCCTGAAGTTATAAACAAAGGAGAGTAAAAATGCGTCTTAAGGATAAAGTAGCCTTAGTAACTGGCGCAGCCAGAGGCATCGGCCGGGCAATTGCCCTTGCGTTAGCCAGTGAAGGCGCAGACATAGTCATCTGGGATATAAATATAGAAGAAGCCCAGAAGGCCTCTAGAGATATCGAGGCTTTGGGTAGGCGCTCTTTGGCGCAAGCCGTAGATGTGTCTAATTTTAGCAAGGCGGAAGAAGCAGTAAACAAAATCCTTGACAAATTTACAAAGATTGATATATTAGTTAACAATGCTGGAATAACAAAAGACAATCTGCTCTTGCGCATGAGCGAAGCAGATTGGGATGCAGTCTTAAACATCAACCTCAAAGGTACCTTTAATTGCACTAAGGCTGTCTCCAGATTTATGTTAAAGCAACGTTCAGGCAAAATTATCAATATTGCCTCGATCATTGGCATAATAGGAAACGCCGGACAAGCTAATTATTCCGCCTCTAAGGCAGGAATAATAGCCTTAACCAAGACTGCTGCTAAGGAGTTTGCCTCGCGTAATATCAATGTTAATGCCATAGCTCCCGGGTTTATCCAGACCGAGATGACGGCTAAGCTTCCCGAAAAGATGAAGCAGAATATGCTGGAGATGATCCCGATAGCTAGATTTGGCAGTCCTGAGGATGTAGCAGGCGTTTGCGTATTTTTAGCATCCCAAGAAGCTAATTACATCACCGGACAAACTATTATAATAGACGGCGGAATGGTAATGGCATAATCAAGGAGGAAAAATAATGGCAGTGCAAGATAAGGTAAAATCTATTGTCGCAGAGCAGCTAGGAGTAAAGCCGGAAGAAGTTACTCCTGAGGCAAAGTTTGTCGAGGACTTAGGAGCAGATTCTTTGGATACCGTTGAACTGGTAATGGCCTTGGAAGAAGAGTTCGGAATTGAGATACCCGATGAAGATGCGGAAAAGATTACTACCGTGGGCGATGCGATAAAATACATTGAAGAAAAAGCAGGCAATAAATAAAAAGTTAATATAATTTTTTGATTTTTACCTACCCCGCCTCTTGTTCGGCGGGGTAAATTTTGTTAAGTTAGGCAAGATAAGATGGAAGAAAAAAGAGTCGTAGTTACAGGCTTAGGGGTAATTTCTCCTTTAGGAAACAGCGTTTCTAGTTTCTGGAGCGCTCTTAAGGAAGGTAAGTCCGGTATCACTAAAATTACGCAGTTTGATGCTACGGATTATGATAGTAAGATTGCCGGAGAGGTAAAAGGGTTTGATCCTTTTAGCTACGGCATCACCAAGAAAGAACTGAACCGCATGGAGAAATTTGTGCAGTTTGCCGTTGCCAGTTCTAAACAGGCAATCCAAGATGCGGGTTTAGATTTAGAAAAAGAGAATAAAGAGCGCATCGGAGTAATCGTGGGCTCAGGGATAGGTAGTTTACGGATAATAGAAGAGGAGCATAAGGTATTATTAAAAGATGGGCCAAAAAGGCTTACCCCATTTCTTATCCCGATGCTCATCGTCAATGAAGCTGCCGGCCATGTGGCTATAGCCTTTGGTTTCAAGGGCCCGAACTCTTGCATAACTACTGCCTGTGCTTCTGGCAGCCATGCAATTGGAGATGCTTTCCGGATTATCCAACGCGGAGATGCTGATGTAATGGTTACCGGCGGCACGGAAAGTTGCGTGGTTCCTACGGGGGTAGGCGGGTTCTGCGCCCTGAAGGCGCTTTCTAAGAGAAATGATCAGCCCCAAAAAGCCAGCCGGCCTTTTGACAAAGAGCGCGACGGATTTGTCATTGCCGAAGGTTGTGGTGTAGTAGTGCTGGAGAGTCTGGAGCATGCTAAAAAAAGAAATGCCCATATTTATGCTGAAATAGTCGGTTTTGGAATGTCCTGCGATGCTTATCATATTACTGCTCCTGACCCTGATGGCTCAGGTGCGGCTTTAGCCATGACAGTAGCTCTTAAAGATGCCAAACTAAAACCCGAAGAGGTCACTTATATTAATGCGCATGGGACTTCCACAAAACTTAATGATAAAATTGAAACCTTAGCCATAAAGAAAGCTTTAGGAGATTATGCCAAGAAGGTGATGGTTTCTTCCACTAAATCTATGACCGGCCATTTATTAGGGGCTGCCGGCGGAGTAGAATTTATTGTTTGCTGTTTGGCTATCAGGGACGATGTGGTAGTGCCCACCATAAATTACGAATATCCGGATCCTGAATGTGACCTCGATTATGTGCCCAACACTGCCCGCAAGACTAAGGTAGCTGTCTGCATGTCTAATTCCTTAGGGTTCGGCGGTCATAATGCCACCCTCGTTGTAAAAAAGTTTAAAAGTTAATGCCTTATACAATCGCAGAAAAAATATTAATGGCTCATGCCGGAAAAAATGATATCTCACCGGGTGAATTTATTGAAGCTAAAGTTGATTTAGCCTTAGGTAATGATATCACAGCACCCCTGGCCATTGCCGAATTTAAAAAGGCAGGATTTAAAAAAGTATTCGGCAAAAACAAGATTGTTTTAGTTCCCGATCACTTTGCTCCGGCAAAAGACCTAAAGAGCGCTAACCAGTGTAAGATTTTAGCGGATTTTGCCAAAGAGCAGCAGATTAAAAATTATTTTGAAGTGGGATGCATGGGTATAGAACATGCGTTATTACCTGAGAAAGGCTTGGTCTCGCCCGGTGATTTAGTGATTGGCGCAGATTCCCATACCTGTACTTACGGAGCCTTGGGTTCTTACGCTACGGGTGTCGGTTCTACAGATTTAGCGCGCGCATTCATTGACGGAAAATGCTGGTTTAAGGTTCCGGATTCAATAAAATTCATTTACAAAGGTAAACTTAAGAAATGGGTGGGCGGTAAAGATATAATTCTTTATACCATAGGCCAAATTGGAGTAGATGGTGCATTATACAAAGCCATGGAATTTAGCGGCCCGGTGATAGAAAAATTGGGGATGGATGATAGGTTTACCATGAGTAATATGGCTATTGAGGCAGGCGCAGGCACGGGGATTATTGAGCCGGATGAGATTACGCTGGAATATATACGTGCTACAGGCTACAGGCTACAGGCTACAGGCAAAAAAGTATGGAGCCTGAAGCGTGAGGCATGGAGCAAATTGAAATCTGACGCCGATGCCCATTACGAAAAAATATATGAATGGGACGTTTCCGAATTAGAGCCGCAGGTAGCCTGTCCGCATTTACCCAGTAATGTAAAACCGGCAAGTAAATTAACTGATGTGAAGCTTGATCAGGTAGTTATCGGCTCTTGCACTAATGGAAGGATTTCGGATTTAAGAATTGCAGCAAAAATATTAAAAGGGAAAAGAATAAGATCCGGATTAAGGCTGATTGTGATTCCGGCGACGCAAAAGATTTATCTAGAGGCAGTAAAAGAAGGTTTGGCGGAAATATTTGTAAAAGCCGGCGGAGTATTTTCTACTCCTACTTGCGGGCCATGCCTGGGTGGCCATATGGGAATTTTAACAGAAGGGGAGAAATGCCTGGCTACTACCAACAGGAATTTTATCGGTAGGATGGGGCATGTCAAATCAGAGGTTTATTTATCTGGTCCTGCAGTAGCTGCGGCATCGGCTGTTACCGGAAGAATAACGCATCCGGATGAGGTCATTTAAAATATGATTATTAAAGGCAAGGTGCATAAATTCGGCAATAATATTAATACCGACGATATCATTGCCGCCAAATACCTGGTTAGCCATGACGAAAAAGAATTAGCTAAGCATTGCATGGAAAATATTGCTCCCGATTTCTTAAAAAAAGTCACCCCAGGAAATATTATTGTCGCAGGGAGCAATTTCGGCTGCGGTTCATCGCGAGAACATGCGCCATTGGCATTAAAAGGCTGCGGTGTCGCTAGTGTAGTAGCCAAGAGTTTTGCGGGAATATTTTTTAGAAACGCCATAAATATTGGTTTGCCATTTTTAGAGTTAGATAAGACAGATAAAATATCTGACGGAGATTCCCTTGAAATAGATTTGGCGCATGGTATAATAAAAAATCTGACCAAAAACGAAACTTATAAAACGCAACCCTTTCCTGAATTTTTACAGAAGATTATAGAAAAGGGAGGCCTGATGAAATATATTAAGAAAAGGGCAGGAAAATAATAATTCAAAGATCCTGCCTCGTAAACTCGGCATGATTTCGCTGGATAAAAACTTAGAGGTGCTCTAGTACTTGATCTCACTGTCGTTCGATCAAGTATTTCGCTGGATAAAAACTCAAAGGTGCTCAAATGTATAAAATAGCGGTAATTCCCGGAGACGGAACCGGACCGGAAGTAGTACGGGAAGGCCTAAAGGTATTAGAGGCCGCCGGCAAAAAGTATAATTTTAAATACGAAACTAAGCTTTTCAATTTTGACGGAGAGCGTTATTTAAAAACCGGCAAGACCCTTGAAGATCAAGATATAGAGACGTTAAAAAATTATCAGGCTATTTATTTAGGAGCCATAGGCCATCCGGATGTAAAGCCGGGAATCTTAGAAACAGGTATTCTTTTAAAATTAAGATTTTCCTTGGATCAGTATATCAATTTACGCCCGGTAAAACTTTATAATGCCGCATTCTGCCCTTTAAAAGATAAAAAGCCAGAGGATATTGATTTTGTGGTGGTGAGAGAAAATTCTGAAGGGCTCTATAAAGGGATGGGCGAGTTTAAGGATAAAGGCAGCAAAGATGAGGTAGCTATCCAGATTTCTTATAATACGCGTCGCGGCGTTGAGCGTTGTATCCGTTATGCCTTTGAATATTGCAGGAAGCGTAATAGAAAAAAGAAGCTAACCCTTTGCGGAAAAACTAATGTCCTGACCTATGCCTGGGATTTATGGCAGCGCACTTTTGATCAGGTCGCTAAAGAATACCCGGATATTACTACTGATTATGCCCATGTTGACGCCACTACCATGTGGTTTGTGAAAAATCCGGAGTGGTTTGATGTGATTGTTACGGATAATATGTTCGGAGATATTATTACGGATTTAGGTGCCATGATTCAGGGCGGCATGGGTATTGCCGCGGGTGGCAATATTAATCCGCAAGGTGTTTCTATGTTTGAGCCCATCGGCGGAAGTGCGCCTAAATATACCGGTAAGAATGTGATTAATCCTTTAGCTGCGATTTGTGCCGTAGGGATGATGTTGGAAAATTTAGGGGAAAAGAAGGCAGCGGATATGATAGAAAATGCGGTAATAAAAATAGTAAATGAAAAGTTGAAATCTCTGGCTGCGGGGAAAATGGGTTATTCCACGCAGGAAGTAGGAGATTTAGTGGTAGGTAATCTCTAGAAATGACCCTATCGATTTTCTCGCTTAGGTTGATTTTGTAATGTCAAACAGCACCGTCATTCCGAGATTATCAGACTCTCGGCTGATCTTGGGGTTCCTTCAATGCTCAAGCCCCGTTAGCTAAAATTGATATTCGCTGCGAAAAATCGCCAGAGTCATTTTGAATGAAGAGAGTATATATGAAGGTCATAAATAACCAGAAACTGATAACGACAGGGACAATTATTTTTCTCTCTTTTATTTGCGTAGTTTGTAGTATAGCAGAAGATATAATAAATTCTTCTACGAATATAAATATTCTATTGGAGGTGCGCGCCCCTTTTTCTAAAGCAATGGTTAGTATCGATAATAATGGCAATATACAATATAAAGAAATACTTAGGAGAGATGGTAAGCCGTGTGATTCATATACAAAGCATGTTTCTCGCAAAGGCGTGGAGGAAATAACTAAATTTATTATTGAAAAGGGATTTTTTAAACTCGGAACTAATTATAAGGAAGAGAAGACGGATATGTCACATTATGTTATCACAGTAACCATTAATGAAAAGACCAAATCAGTAACTTATTATGGATATAGTAGGTACAGTGAAATTCGTGAATTGAATAGATGGAGCTCTGGTTCTTTTCACAGTAAAGTGCCTACTGCATTATACGAAATTAAAGATAAAATTGAAGAGCTTTTAGGAAGGGAAATATTAGAAGTAGGAGTATAGAGAATGAAGGCAGCAGCTTTTAATTATTTAAGAGAAAAAGATAAATACAATGTTTGCGTGGTAGGCGTAGGTGCAGTAGGAATAGAGATGCTGCGTGTTTTAAAACAGCGTAATTTTCCCATTGGAGAATTGCGTATTTTTGCACGTTCGGCAAGAGAAATTGAAGTGGATGGACAAAAGTATAATGTAGAGGCTATATCTAGCAATGGCTTTAACGGTATTGATATTGCCCTTTTTGCCGGCACTGAAGGAGAAAAAGGGGCAGCTGTAACTTATGCTTCTGAAGCAGTAAAAAGAGGAGCATTAGTAATAGATAACGGAGCGGATTTTCGCATGGATCCTAAAGTACCTTTAGTAGTCCCGGAAGTTAATGCTAAAGATATAAATCCCATTAGAAATTGGTTACTCGCAAAAAAACACAGGCCAGAAGGCCGTGGTTTGGCTTCCGATAAGCCAGAGGGCAATGGTTTGGCCTCCTTTGGCCAAAGCCATAGCCAAAGCCATAAAGGGATTATTGCTAACCCTAATTGTTCTACTATTCAAATGGTGGTAGCTCTTTGGCCGATCTATAAGAAAGCCGGAATTAAAAGAGTGGTTGTTACTACCTTACAGGCTGCTTCTGGAGCAGGAAGAGGTGCCGTGGAACAGTTAAGAAGAGAATTAACGGAATTAAGCAAGTCAGGATATCAGGATATCAGGATATCGGGATATCAGGACAGAGTGTTGCCTCAACAGTTAGCCTACAATGTTTTTCCACATATAGGTACTTTCGTAGATTACGATTATACCAACGAAGAATGGAAATTAGTCCAAGAAACCCATAAGATTATGCACGATGATAAAATAAAAATCTCCGCTACTACGGTTCGGGTTCCGGTAAGAACCGGACATTCGGAATCAATTTACATTGAAACGGTAAAACCCATTACTCCAGAAAAAGCCAGGGATATTCTTTGTAAAGCTAAAGGGGTAATAGTAATAGATCAACCTAAAAAAAATCTTTACCCCATGCCTAAAGATGCTGAAGGTAAAGATGAGGTTTTCGTCGGCCGTATCAGAAAAGATCCTTTTGTAAAAAATGGCTTATGGCTGTGGGTGGTTGCCGATAATCTGCGTAAGGGTGCCGCAACGAATGCTATACAGATTGCCGAATGCGCAATATCAAACTCCACATAGAATACGACGGCACAAATTACAGCGGTTGGCAGGTACAAAAAAAGCTTAAGACAATCCAGTCCACAATAGAAAGTGCCCTTCGTAAAATTCTCCAAGAAAAAATACGGTTAATTGTTTCCGGCAGGACCGATACAGGGGTGCATGCTCAAGATCAAGTAGCCAACTTTTCTACTCAGTCAAAAATTCCCCTTCTTAAGTTAAGGTCAGCTTTAAACAGCAATCTACCTTTAGATATAACGATTACTAAAGCAGAAGAAGCAAGGCAGGATTTTCACAGCCGTTTTTCCGCAAAGTCAAAAGTCTATCGCTATACCATATTAAACCGGCCGTATCGTTCTACCTTTTTAAGGGATAGGGTATATTTTTATCCGTATCATTTAGATTTAGGGCTGATGCAAAAAGAAGCGAGGTCTCTTTTAGGTAGGCATGACTTTACTGCCTTTAGGGCTAGTGGCAGTTCGAGCGAGGATGCATTTAAAACAATAAAAAGGCTTAAGGTTACTAGAGAAAAGGATTTTATATACATAGATATTGAAGCTGACGGTTTCTTGTATAATATGGTAAGGAATATCGTAGGTACGCTTATAGAGGTAGGCAGAGGCAGGTTTCCTCGCGGCAGCCTAAAAAAGATACTTTTATCTAAAAATAGGAGGTTTGCCGGCCAAACCGCCCCTGCTAAAGGGCTTTGTTTAATCAAGGTCAAATATTAACAGCCTAAAAATTTATTTGACTTAGTAAAAAAATATGCTATACTTTTCTCTTCTCTAGGACAAAAAATGCAGAGGACCTACATACCTAAAAAAGAAGATATAAAAAGGCAGTGGTATCTTGTAGATGCCAAAGATAGAATACTAGGCAGGCTTGCCAGTAAAGTAGCGGTGATATTGCGCGGCAAGCACAAGAGAATTTTTACTAAACACCTTGATCTAGGTGATAACGTAGTGGTCATTAATGCCGCCAGGGTCAAGGTTACCGGTAAAAAACTTCAGCAAAAATTATACCGTTTTTATTCGGGTTATCCAGGAGGATTAAAAGAGGTAACTTTAGAAACCATGCTGAAGAAGAAACCGGAATTAGTCATTCGTTCGGCAGTCAGGCGCATGTTACCGGGTGGGCCTTTGGGAAGGGATATCATCAAGAAGCTTAAGGTATACGCTGACGATAAGCATCCGCACGGAACAAATAAACTCATTACAGTTTCGGTTTAATTAAGAGGTTGCCAAATTATGGATGAGATTAAATCACATTTAACCGTAGGTAGGCGTAAGGAAGCAGTAGCTAGGGTACGGATTTTATCCGGCAAAGGTAAAATTCTGGTTAACGGTGTACCTTATGAAAACTACTTTGTCCGCGAGACGGATAGGATTATTATTCAGCAGCCTTTTCGCCTGACCAATCTTTTGGATAAGTATGATATCGTCGCTGTGATCAGGGGTGGAGGCCTAAGCGGCCAGGCAGGTGCTTTAAGGCATGGCATATCCCGTGCTTTAATATTAGCCGAGCCGGAAACTAAGAATGTGCTGCGCAAAAACGGCCTTCTTACGCGCGATCCTCGCATGAAAGAGCGCAAGAAATACGGACAAAAAGGCGCACGTAAACGCTTCCAGTGGACAAAGAGGTAAGATGTAACTAATAACTAATAACCAATACCTGATAACCCAAAAGATCCCGCTAGCGAAACGGGATTTTTTATTCAAATGAAACCCAAACTTACGGAACGATAGTGAACGTAAGTTTGTTGGCTGAATTTGTCCTTGCCAATTTCTCAAATATCTACAAATAGAAATTGGCGAGGATCAATTCGCAGACGCTTCGCTATAACTTACGTCATCTAGGGATTCCGTAAGTTATCTGCTCATTGAAAGCGGGATTTTTTATTTTCTTATCGTCGGGAAATCCGACGAAAAACACTTGACGCACCAGGCTTTTTAATTTAAGATGATATATGTTAAAAAAGAAGGAGAGCTTAAATGATTAATGTGGCAATAGCAGGCGTCACCGGTTATGCGGGTGAAGAGCTTCTTAATATACTTTTAAAACATCCCGCAGTCAGAATAACCAGCATTTGCGCTAAAATTGATAGCCCTAAACAGATTAGCGAAATATTCCCGAAATTTAAAAATCAGATTGATTTAGTTTGTGCCGAGCTTAATATCAAAGAGATTACCGCTAAATCAGACCTGGTATTTTTAGCTCTACCTCACACTGTTTCTATGGGAATAGCGCCAAAATTACTGAATGCAGGTAAGCGGATAATTGACCTAAGTGCCGATTATAGGCTAAAAGATACCAAAGTTTACCAAGAGTTTTATCATTATGCGCATAAGGACAAAAAAAATATTGCTAAAGCAGTGTATGGTTTACCCGAACTATACAGGGAAAATATCAAAAAGGCAGTACTTGTTGCTAATCCCGGATGTTATCCTACCGCTGTTATTTTGGCATTGGCACCGTTAGTATCATGCAGTACAGATTTTTTTGATTTAGACTCTATATTTATCGACGCTAAATCCGGAGTAACCGGAGCAGGCAGAAAGATTGCGGAAGGATTTTTATTCTCGGAGATTAACGAAGATTTTAAGGCATATAAGGTAAATTCGCATCAGCATATGCCGGAGATTAATCAGGAGCTATCAAAAGTAGCAGGGCAAAAAATCAAAGTTACCTTTGTGCCGCATCTATTGCCTGTGAACAGGGGGATTTTAGAGACGATCTATATCAAGAAAACCAAAAAATTAAAAGGTAAAAGTCAAAAGTTAATTACCCTATATAAGAAATTCTATAACAGGGAGCCGTTTGTAAGAATATACCAGGAAGGGGTTTTCCCTGGGTTAAAAGATGTGGTAGGCACAAACTTCTGCGATATAGGAATTAAAGAAGAGCCTGATAAGATAATCATTGTCGCCGTGATAGATAATCTTCTTAAAGGGGCCTCTGGCCAAGCTGTGCAGAATATGAATATCATGTGCAAGTTTCCAGAACAGGCAGGATTATTATGAAACTATACAATAAAGCTATCCTGCCGCAAGGCTTTAAGGCAGCCGCAGTAGCCAGTGGCATAAAGAAATCAGGAAAATTAGATTTGGCTTTGTTGTATTCTGATAAACCAGCCAAGGCCGCCTGCGTTTTTACTGCTAATACAATACAGGCTGCACCGCTTCTTTTGAATAAAAAGAATCTTAAGGCTAATAAATTATACCGGGCAATAATTGTCAATAGCGGTAACGCCAATTGTTTTACCGGACAGGCTGGCTTAAAAGATGCTCAAGAAACAGCCCGGCTATTAGCAAGGGCTTTGGGGGTAAATAAGAAAAATATCCTGGTTGCTTCTACCGGGATTATCGGTAAGAAGTTACCATTAGATAAGATTAAGAAAGCAATACCTCATTTAGTGCTAGCGATATCAAAAGGCGGAATTAATAGGGCCAATAAAGCAATTATGACTACAGATACATTTACTAAAGAGATTACTGCTAAATTCCAGATAGGCAATTGTCCTGTATCTATTTGTGGTATTGCCAAAGGTGCAGGAATGATTGCCCCGAATATGGCTACTATGCTCGTATTTATTATGACCGACGTAAATATCACACAGCCTGCCTTAGATAAGGCTTTAAGGACGGCGGTGGATAATTCTTTTAATTGTATTACTGTGGATGGATGTATGAGTACTAATGATATGGTTAGTATTTTAGCTAACGGCGCAATTAAAAATCCGATTATAGATTTTAATAATCACTTCAAATTATTTAATAGCGCTCTGAATTTAGTCTGTTTAGGGTTAGCCAAAATGATTGTGCAAGATGCAGAAGGCTCAACCAAATTTATTAAGATTAATGTTAGACAGGCCAGGACTTTTGGCGAAGCCAAAAAAATAGCTTTAGCTATTGCCAACTCCAACCTTTTTAAGACTGCTATATACGGGGAAAACCCAAACTTTGGCAGAATTGTTGCTGCAGCCGGATCAAGCGGTGTCGAAATAAAAGAAAAAGAGCTAAAAATTAAAGTTAGCCCTTTGCATAAAAAGAATATAGATATTCAAGTTTCTCTTAATAGAGGCAATGCTAGCGCTATAGTTTATACTTCGGATCTTACGCCGGAATATATTAAGATTAATGCAGCGTATAATTAAAGTACCGAGTACCAAGTACAGAGTACGGTGTTAAATTAATGAGGGATTATGGAAGAAGCGATTAAGAAAGCAGATGTTTTAATAGAAGCGCTCCCGTACATTAAAAAATTTCATAAGAAAATCATCGTCATCAAGTACGGCGGCAGCATCTTAGGCGAAGAAAAAATGAGAAAAGGCATTCTAGAAGATATCGTATTTTTAAATTTTATGGGCCTAAGGCCGGTTTTGGTCCACGGGGGCGGGCCCAATATCAGTGAGCGCATGCGTTCATCGGGCAAAAAAACCGACTTTATAGACGGCATGCGTGTTACGGATAAAGAAACGTTAAAACTGGTAGAAGAAGAACTGGAGAGTTTAAATAGTATTATCGTAGAAGAGATAGCTGAATTAGGGGCAAAGGCTATTGGTTTAAACGGCAAAGATAAGCAACTGATTCAGGTGGAGAAAAAGAAAGCGAAGATAGATTTAGGGTTTGTTGGCCATATCGTAGGCATAGATACAGAGAGCATATTGAAAGAATTGAAAAATGATAGAGTGGTAGTAATTTTACCGATGGGTGTAGGTAAAGATAAAAAAACCTATAACGTCAATGCTGATGAGGCTGCGGCAAGTATTGCGGTGAGCCTGGAAGCGGAAAAGTTGGTATTACTCACTAATGTAAAAGGGATTATGCGCAATCATAACGATCCCAATTCTTTTCTATCCACTATCACTACAGAGGAAGCAGGCGGCCTTATTAAGGAGAACGTTGTTCAACAGGGCATGATCCCTAAGGTAAAGGCATGTATTGAGGCGTTGAATAAAGGCGTGAAGAAAACCCACGTCGTGGATGCGCGCATACCACATAGTTTACTTTTAGAGATTTTTACCGATACAGGCATAGGAACAGAGATAGTAAAGTAAAAAGCAATGAAAAAAGAGGATATTTTTAATTCTTATCAAAATTATATAATGCCGACATATACCAAGGCGCCTTTGGTTTTTACTAAAGGTAAAGGTAGCTACTTGTGGGATATTCATGCCAAGAAATATTTGGATTTCTTTCCTGGTTGGGGAGTAGGAAATCTTGGCCATTGCCATCCTAAAGTAATGCAGGCAGTGCGGGATCAGGTTTCCAAATTAATATTTATTGCCAATAATTATTATCATCTGCCGCAGGCGAAATTAGCTAAAGAGATAATTTATTGTTCTTATCCGGGAAAAGTTTTTTTCTGTAATTCCGGAGCAGAAGCCAATGAGGCAGCAATAAAGTTTAGCCGTAAGTTTGGGAAAGGCAGATACGAAATTATTACATTTGAGGATTCTTTTCATGGCCGGACTTTGGCAGCACTGGCTGCAACCGGACAAAAAAAATATCAGGTAGGTTTTGAGCCATTGCCAGAAGGATTCAAAACCGTAAAGTTTAATGATATAGAAGCAGTAAGAAATGCCTTAACCGATAAAACGGTAGGGATTATGCTGGAGCTGATTCAGGGAGAAGGCGGTATTAATGTGGCAGATAAAGATTTCGTCCTGCAGTTAAGAAAGATTTGCGATGAAAAAAATTTACTTTTGATTATAGATGAAGTGCAGACAGGGATTGGCAGGACCGGAAAATTATTTTGTTATCAACATTACGGTATTACTCCCGACATCATGACCCTTGCCAAAGCGCTGGGTGGAGGTTTACCTATCGCTACAATGGTGGTAAAGAAAGAAATCGCTGATACCCTTTCACCGGGTATGCATGCTTCTACGTTTGGAGGTAGCCCCTTAGTCTGTAGGGCAGCTTTAGCAGTTTTAAAGACAATACAAAAAGAAAAGCTGCTATCTTGCGCCGTAAAAATGGGGGATTATTTATTTTCTAAGCTCGATACTTTAAAAGAAAAGTACCCCATGATTAAAGAAGTAAGGGGCAAAGGATTAATGGCAGGGATAGAATTGAATATAGAAGGTAAGCCCATCGTAGAAAAATGCATAGAAAAAGGCCTTTTGATTAATTGCACTCATGATAAAGTATTAAGGCTGATGCCGGCTTTAAATATCACCCAAAAAGAGATTGATAAAGCAGTCCAAATTTTAGATGAAGTTTTAGAGAGCACGAATTGACACGAATAAAATACCGAATTTACACGAATTATTCGTGTAAATTAAATAAAATTCGTGTGGATTTGTGTAAAAAAAGATGAAAAAAGATTTAATATCTGTCGCTAATTTAAAACCGAGAGAGGTAGAGGAAATTTTTAGTTTAACCGATAAGCTCAAAAAAGACAAAGCTAAATTTGCCAAGGCCCTTTCCGGAAAGACCCTGGCGCTTGTATTCCAAAAGCCGTCAAACCGTACACGGGTTTCTTTTGAAGTAGGGATGTATCAATTGGGCGGTTATCCCATATATTTAGGGCCGGATGAGATAAATTTAGGGGTAAGAGAATCTATTAAAGACGTAGCCAAGACTCTCTCGCGCTATATTGATGCGATTGTCTTAAGGACTTTTGCGCACAATAATGTTTTAGAAATGGCTAAATATGCCACCGTACCGGTGATTAACGGCCTGTCGGATTTTTCGCATCCTTGCCAGGCCTTAGCGGATATTTATACTATTAAAGAAAAATTAAAACACCTAAAAGGCCTAACCCTTGCTTACGTCGGTGACGGTAATAATGTCTGCAATTCTTTGCTTTATGCTTGTGCTAAAGTAGGCATGAATATGAATGTTGCTACGCCCAAAGGTTATGAGCCGGATGGAGTAGTTATTAATTTATTTCATCAACCAGAAGATGCAGTAAAAAATGCCGATATTATTTATACTGATGTCTGGGCGAGTATGGGGCAAGAGAAAGAAGCGGCTAAAAGAAAGAAGGTATTTAAAAATTTTCAGGTCAATAAAAAATTAGTTAATTTAGCTAAAAAGAACTGTTTAATTATGCATTGCCTGCCTGCGCATAGAGGAGAAGAGATAACTGACGAAATCATTGAGAGTAAAAATTCCGTTATCTTTGACCAGGCAGAAAACAGGATGCATGTGCAGAAAGCAATTTTGATTAAACTTATGGCAGGTAAAAAATGAAAAAAGTGGTATTAGCTTATTCGGGCGGGTTAGATACCTCTTGTATTGTCAGATGGCTTAAAGAGCAGGGCTATACGGTTATTTGCTTTGTGGCTGATCTTGGCCAAGGATTAGGCCAGGGTGAAAGCTTTGAAGCCATAGAGGAGCGGGCCCTTGCCGCCGGCGCCTCCAAAGTATATATTAAGGACCTGCAGGATGAGTTTATTAATGATTTTATTGTCCCTGCCTTAAAGGCTAATGCTATCTATGAAGGTAAATATCTTTTGGCTACAGCTTTAGGCCGGCCGTTGATTGCAAAATATTTAGTAGAGATAGCCCATAAAGAAAAGGCCACGGCAGTTGCTCACGGTTGTACCGGTAAAGGTAATGACCAGGTCAGATTTGAAGTCTCTATCGGCATATTAGATCCAAAACTGGAAATTATTGCTCCGGTAAGAGTCTGGGAGTTTAAATCGCGGGAAGAGGAGATTGAATACGCTAAAATGTATAATATCCCTATTGATGTCACTAAAAAGAAGCCTTACAGCATTGACAGAAATATCTGGGGGATAAGTATCGAAGCAGGAGTCTTGGAAAATATAGAGCAGGAGCCGCCGGAAGATGCCTATTTAATTACTAAAAGCCCAAGCGGCGTATCATCGTATCCTAAATATATTGATATATCTTTTGAAAAAGGAATCCCCAAAAAAATTGACGGCAAGGTTTTTAAATTAAAAAACCTGATCAATTACTTAAATGAAGTCGGTGGAACACATGGCGTAGGTAGGGCGGATTTAATTGAAAATAGGTTAGTAGGTATAAAATCCAGGGAAATATACGAAGCTCCGGCAGCCACCATACTACATACTGCGCACAAGGAGTTGGAGAGTTTAGTCTTGGACCGGGAGTCAGCGCATTTTAAGGAGATTATATCCCTAAAATATTCGGAGTTAGTCTACTATGGCCTTTGGTTTTCTCCTTTAAAAAATGCCTTGGATAGTTTTATTAATTCTCTAGAGAAGCATGTTACAGGCACAATAAAATTAAAGTTATTTAAAGGAAATTGTATTGCAGTAGCCAGAAAATCACCACTTTCTTTATATAAAAAAGAGTTAAGTACCTACGGAAAAAATGATAAATTCGATCAGAAATTAGCAGAAGGGTTTATCAAGATTTGGGGGATGCCGTATAAAAAATAGTTCATAGTTCGTAGTTCATAGTTATTGATAAAGCGAGGAAAGAAGATGACAAAAAAACTATGGGGAAGCAGATTTCCAAAAAAAACAAGTAGTCTGACTAACAGGTTTACCTCGAGTATCTCTTTTGACCAGCGGTTGGCTCAATATGATATTGTAGGTAGCATTGCCCATACTAAGATGCTTGCCAAGCAGAAGATTATCCCTACAAAAGATGCGGCATTAATTATTAAGGGCCTAAGGTCTATTTTAAAGGATTTACAGGCAAAAAAATTTAAATTCGATTCTGATGCGGAAGATATTCATTCTAATATACAAGATAACCTTTTAAGAAAAATCGGGCAGGTAGCTAATAAATTACATACTGCCCGTTCCAGAAACGACCAGATAGCCTTGGATATAAGGATGTATCTTAAGGATGAAATAGGCCAGTTATTAGAATTGATTATATTATTGCAGAGATCCATATTAAAATTGGCCAAGAGTAATGCCAAAACAATAATTCCTGGATACACCCATTTGCAGGTGGCGCAGTGCGTGCTTTTGGCGCATCATCTCTTGGCTTATATCGAAGGCTTAGAAAGAGACAAGCAAAGATTAGTTGATGCTTTAAAAAGAATAGATCAGATGCCGTTGGGTAGTGCTGCTTTTTCCGGAACAGGATTACCCATAGACAGGGAGTACGTAAAAAGAGAGCTGGGTTTTAAAAATGTTACTGCCAATAGTATTGATAGCGTCAGTGACCGGGATTTTATTCTTGAAGTGCTGGCAAGCTTATCTATCATTGCCGTGCATCTTTCCCGGATAGCGGAAGATTTGATTCTTTGGTCCACAAAAGAATTTAATTTCATTGATATAGATTTTTCTTTTTGTACAGGCTCCAGCATTATGCCGCATAAAAAAAATCCTGATGTGCTGGAATTAATCAGGGGCTCGGTAGGCAAAATCCACGGGGATTTATCCAGTGTATTAATATTAATGAAGGGGTTACCTTCATCCTATAGCCGGGATTTACAGCTGGACAAACCTCCGCTTTTTGATGCCATAGATACCGTCAAGGATATATTGGAAATATTTATGGCCTTATTTGGAAATATAGTCATAGAAAAAGAGGCAATTGCCTCTAAACTTTCGGATGAATCGCTGTTTTCCGTAGATATTGTCGAGTATCTGATTAAAAAAGGCCTCTCTTATAGGCAGGCCCATGATATTGTAGGAAAAATGATTAAAGATTGCCTGGACAAAAATAGAAAAATCTCGGCACTTTCTCAAAAAGAACTGAAAAAATATTCAGAGAAGCTCGAAGTAAATATAAAAAATATCCTGAATCCTTTAGCTTCTGTTAACCTGAAAAAATCTTACGGAAGCACAAACCCGCGCCTGGTAGAAAAGCAACTGAGTATTTGGAGTGAAAGATTAAATGCACGAATTCAAATATAAAAGAAATTTTCTCTATTGTGAGAATATAAAAGTATCGGATTTAGCAGGGCGTTTTGGCACTCCACTATATGTTTATAGTTACCATACGCTGATTGGCCACTTCCTGAAATTAAAAACCGCCTTTCATAGCCGAAATCCCCTAATTTGTTATTCTGTAAAAGCAAACTCCAATTTAGCTATTCTTAAAGCATTGGTAGATAAAGGAGCAGGATTAGATATTGTTTCTGGGGGAGAGCTGTTTCGTGCAACCCAGGCTGGCTCTCCTGGAGAAAGGATTGTATATGCTTCGGTAGGAAAAACCGATAGAGAAATAGAAGAGGCCATACGAAGAAAAATTCTCTTTTTTAATGTAGAATCCGCCGCTGAATTAGAAAATATTAACCGGATATCTAAAAAACTGAATACTATTACTCAGGTAGCTATCCGTATTAATCCAGATGTCGAACCTAAAACACACAAATATATTACTACCGGTAAACTTACCAATAAATTCGGCATAGACTTTAAAAGCGCTTATCAGATTTTCTTATTGCGTAGGGCTTTATCTTACGTCAAAATTTCAGGAATACATATCCATATCGGCTCTCAGATAACTAAAAGCCAGCCATATCTAGCCGCTATTAAAAAAGTGATAGAATTTGTGGAAACCTTAAGGAAAAAAGGCATTTTTCTTGAATACCTGAATATCGGAGGAGGCCTAGGTATCGTCTATGACCGCGAAACTCCTCAGACCGCGGAAAATTTTGCCAAAAAAGTTTTGCCTCTTTTAAAAAGAAGCAAGCTAAAAATAATTTTAGAGCCCGGTAGATTTATCGTAGGCAATGCCGGAATCCTGGTAACTAGAGTTTTGTATCTTAAATCTACACCTAAAAAGAAATTTGTTATTGTAGATGCGGGTATGAATGATTTAATCCGGCCTGCTCTTTACGGCGCCTATCACAATATTCTTCCTTTGCACAGTACTCAGTACTCCGTACGCGGTACAGAAAAAGTAGATATAGTAGGTCCCATATGCGAAAGTGGGGATTTCTTTGCCAAAGATAGAAGATTGCCGAGATTAAAAGAAGGAGATTTTTTAGCCATCATGGGTGCGGGCGCCTATGGTTTCAGCATGGCTTCTAATTATAACTCCAGGTGCCGTGCCGAAGAGGTATTAGTAGTAAAAGATCAAGTATTCATAATTAGAAAAAGAGAGGCCCGCGAGGATTTAGTGCATAATGAGATAGTCCCTGCGTTTCTTAGCGGGTTATAAATGAAAAAAATAAATTTTATAAAAATGGTAGCTTCGGGGAATGACTTTGTGGCTATGTACCGAGTACGGAGTAGCGAGTACCGAGCTAAAGAATTAGCTAAGAAGATGTGTGATAGGAAATACGGTATAGGCGCGGATGGGCTATTGCTTTTGGAAAGCTCCAGGGCAGCTGATATAAAAATGCGTATTTTTAATGCTGATGGTTCTGAAGCCGAAATGTGTGGTAACGGCGCAAGGTGTGTGGCGTTATTTTTAGTACGGAGTACGGAGTACAGAGTACAGAGCAAAAAAATAAAAATAGAAACAAAGGCGGGAATAATTGAAGCAGAAGTAAAAAAAGATAATATCAAAATAAAGTTAACCGATCCTGAAAGTTTAAAATTAAATATTCCTATAAAGATTAATAATAGGATTTTACATGTCAATTCTATTAATACCGGAGTGCCGCACGCGGTGATTTTTACGGAGGGTTTAGAAAAAATTGATGTTTTTAATCTAGGTAGGGCTATACGTTATGATAAAAAATTTGGATCCGCTGGCACTAATGTTGATTTTGTAGAAGTTCTTAAAAATGACTTCATAAAGATTAGGACTTATGAAAGAGGCGTAGAAGACGAGACTCTTGCCTGCGGCACAGGTTCAGTTGCTGCTGCATTAATTACAGCGCTCTGTACTCTGTACACTGTAGCCCGTACTAATAAAATTAATGTTCTTACCCAAAGTGATGAAACACTAAAAGTCTATTTTGACAGGTTAAACAATGAATTTCAAAATGTCTGGTTGGAAGGTAAAGCAAGAATAGTTTACAAAGGAGAATATAATGTTTAGAGGCTCTATTGTGGCAATAGTTACACCATTCAGAGACAATAAAGTCGATGAAAAAAAACTTAGGGAATTGATAGAGTTTCATATTAAAAACGACGCTTCCGGAATTGTCCCTTGCGGCACGACGGGTGAGTCTGCGACCTTATCTTTCCAGGAGCATGACCGGGTAATTGAAATTACTATTGATCAGGCCCAAAAAAGAGTTCCGGTTATTGCCGGAACCGGCTCAAACTCTACTGAAGAAGCCATAATGTTAACTCGCCATGCTGAAAAAGCAGGCGCAGACGGGTCTTTACAGGTTTCTCCTTACTATAACCGTCCTACACAAAAAGGCCTATACGAACATTTTAGAGCAATAGCTCATGCAGTGAATATACCGATTATTCTTTATAATATCGCTTCCCGCACCGGAGTAAACATTGAGCCGGAGACTATCGAAAAACTGGCCAATGACTGTAAAAATATCGTCGGTGTAAAAGAAGCATCAGGCAATCTTGATCAGATGTCGCGTATAAAACAATTATGCGGTGCAAAATTTGATTTAATTTCCGGGGATGACAGCTTAACCTTGCCTGTTTTATCAATAGGCGGAGTTGGCATTATTTCAGTAGTAGCCAATATTGTGCCAAAAGATGTAGCCAATCTTGTGACAGAATTTGAAAAAGGTAATATGCAAAAAGCTAAAGAAATTCATTATAAATTACTGCCTTTGATTAAAGCAGTATTCTTAGAGACCAATCCCATACCAATAAAAACAGCAATGGGGTTATTAGGAATGTGCGAGCCGGATTTACGGCTTCCTATGTGCGCAATGGCACCAGAGAATTTAGAAAAATTAAAAAAAGCATTAGCAGATTACGGATTATTAAGGAGATAAAATCAGGGACGGTTCTCAACTCAAAGCAGAACTGTCCCTATTCTGGGGACAGTTCCCGATTATCTTGAGAACCGTCCCTAAAGAAGGAGTGAAAATGATTAAATTAGGGATTGCCGGTGTTTGCGGAAAGATGGGCAGGCGGATATTTGAATTAGCTTCCTATGATAAAGATTTTGAGGTTGCTTTGGTCTTAGAAAGGAAAGGCATTCCGCAGATCGGCAAAGAACTCGGTAAAATTAAAATTTCTTCTAGCCCTGACGGAGTATTCTTAATAGATGTATTCCTAGATTTTACTACGCCTGAGGCAACCGAAGTAAATCTGGATTACATCGCTAGGTACAAAAAAGCGTTGGTTTTAGGGACTACCGGTTTAAATGATGCGCAACTGAAAAAAATCCAAGATATTGCCGCCATTGTTCCGGTAGTTTTCTCGCCGAATATGTCTATAGGGGTAAATGTTTTATTTACCATGTTGCCTGAGATAGTTAAGAGATTAGGGCCAGATTACAATATTGAGATAGTGGAGGCCCATCATAAAGCTAAAAAAGATGCCCCTTCCGGAACCGCCAAGAAATTCGGGCAAATTTTAGCTGACGCTACTAAAAGAGAGATACCTATACATGCCGTAAGGTTAGGAGATATTGTTGGTGACCATACCATTATATTCTGCGGGAATTCCGAACGTATTGAAATAAAACATCAAGCGCATTCGCGGAATTTATTTGCCTTAGGGGCATTAAAAGCAGCCAAATGGGTAATGGGTAAACCCGCAGGGTTATATTCGATGCAGGATGTGTTGAAGTAGTTCATAGTTCATGGTTCATGGTACATAGTTATTAGTTTTAGATAAATTCAGTAAAGGTTAAAAATATGTTTAAACTTTCGAAGAAATTACAAAATTTACCGCCGTATCTATTTTTAGAAATTGATAAAGCTAAAAGAAAAGCGCGTGCGCAAGGACGAGATATTATTGATTTAGGCGTAGGGGATCCGGACCAGCCCACGCCCAAACACATCATTGAATCATTGTATGCGGCAAGCTGCGATCCTAAGACGCATTGTTATGCCCTAGATCAGGGGATGCCGGTTTTACGCCAGGCTATAGCAACATGGTATAAAAATCGTTTTGGCGTAACCCTTAACCCTGAAACTGAAATTCTGCCTTTAATTGGCTCTAAAGAAGGGATCGCCCATTTTCCTTTAGCCTTTTTGGATGAGGGGGATTATTCCTTAATCCCCGATCCTTGTTATCCGCCCTATAAAGGAGGGACTATTTTTGCCGGTGGCAGGCCTTATCTTATGCCATTACGTCAAAAAAATGGCTTCTTACCTGATCTTAAAGAGATACCGCTAAATATCCGCAAAAAATCCAGATTAATCTATATTAATTATCCCAATAACCCTACCGGCGCTACTGCAGAAAAAGATTTCTATGGCGAGGTAATTAAATTTGCGGATAAAAATAAACTCGTTGTTATTTCGGATTTAGCTTATTCAGAGATGGCTTACGATGGTTATAGGCCATCGAGCATGCTAGAAGCAAGGAGCGCAAAAGAGACAGTCATTGAATTCCATTCTTTATCCAAAACCTACAATATGACCGGATGGCGTATTGGCTGGGCCTGCGGCAATGAAAGATTAATCGCAGCTTTAGCTAAAGTTAAATCCAATATTGATTCAGGGATATTTTCTGCAATACAATTAGCCGCTGTTACGGCCCTGGAATCTCCTTCTCGATTCATCAAGGATATGTGCAGTATCTATCAAGAAAGGCGTAATATTTTAATTGCAGGGTTAAAATCTCTGGGCTGGCAAGTTACGCCGCCAGAAGCTACTTTTTATGTCTGGATAAAAATCCCCGTCAATATGGATTCCCTAAAATTTTCTAGTTTATTATTAGAAAAAGTGAATCTTATTGTTACTCCCGGAGTGGGTTTTGGCAAATACGGCGAAGGTTATATCCGTCTGGCACTTACCGTATCCAAAGAAAGAATAAAAGAGGCAATAGATAGATTAAGAAAAATATCTTAATGGTAACCTGTTATTTAGGGATTGGCTCAAATCTTGGCAATAGAAGCAAAAATATCAGATTGGCGATTCAAAAGATAAGGGCCTTAAAGAATACCGAGCTTATTAAAATATCCGGGATTATCGAAACTAAGCCCATGGGCGGACCGCGTAATCAGAACAAATTCTTAAACGCCGCGATAAAAATAAAAACCAACCTTACTCCTTCTTTACTCCTTAAGAAATTTAAAAAAATTGAAATAGAATTAGGCAGGACCAAAACGCTGCGTTACGGGCCAAGGGTAATTGATCTAGATATTTTATTTTACGGGGACAAAATAATAAATAGAAATAATTTAGAAATCCCTCATCCTAAGGTATTCAAGCGGGAATTTGTAATAAGGCCATTGTTAGAAATAATATGAAGATTATCCGCAACCCCCAAATTATGTCCGGTTTATCCCGCAAAATAAAGATGCAGTATAAAACCATAGGTTTTGTACCAACGATGGGGGCTTTGCATCAAGGGCACCTTAGTCTTATCCGCAGAGCACGAAAAGATAATGATTATGTAGTGGTCAGCATATTCGTTAATCCCATACAGTTTGGCCCTAAGGAGGATTTAAAAAAATACCCCAGGGTTTTAAAGCGGGATATGCGTTTGTGTCAAAAAGAAGGCGTAGATATTATTTTTTATCCTTCTGCCCAGATAATCTATCCTAAAGATTACAAAACATACATTAAGGTTTCTAAGTTAGATGAAGTATTGTGCGGGAAATTCAGGCCCGGTCATTTTCAGGGAGTTACTACAGTAGTTGCAAAGTTTTTTAATATAGTAAATCCTGATATTGCCTATTTCGGCCAAAAAGATGCACAGCAAGTAATAATTATACAAAAGATGGTCGCTAATTTGAATATGCCGCTTAAAATTAAAATTATGCCAACGATACGCGAGGATGACGGCTTAGCAATGAGCTCGCGTAATGCCTACCTGAATCAGAAAGAAAGAAAAGAGGCCGTAGTTTTATATCAGGCTTTAAAATTAGCAGGCCGTTTAATTAAGCATGGCAATAAGAATTCCGCAGATATAATTAGGAAAATGCAGCATTTGATTCTTACAAAGAAATCTGCAAAAATCCAGTACATTGCCATTGTAGATACGCGAGAATTAAGGCCGGTTAGCAAAATAAAAGGAAAAATATTGATTGCTTTAGCTGTATGTATTGGTAAAACTCGGTTAATCGATAATATTACAGTCACTCCTTAAATGAATAAATTAAAGATTGGTATTATAGGTTGTGGGGCTATAGGATTTTCCTTGGCTAAGATAATAGTTAATGAATTTAGCGATAAAGCGCAATTAACTGTTCTTTATGATGTTGACTTAGGAAAAGCAAAAAGTTTAGCCGATAAGCTCGGCAAACACACGTCAGTAGTATCTACAGTTAATGATTTAATAAAAAAAGTAGATTTGGTTATTGAAGCAACTAAGCCGGATGCGGTTTATGAGATCGCCAAAAAAGTAATTTTGGCATCTAAGGATATTATTGTGATGAGCGTAGGAGGTATAATAGAGTATTATAAAGAATTAGAGAAGCTCGCTAGCGATAACAATGTACGGCTATTTATACCGTCGGGGGCTATTTGCGGCATAGATGGTTTAAAAGCAGCTGCTTGCGGCAAAATAAACAAGGTTGTTTTGACTACGACAAAACCACCTTCTGCTTTTTTAGGCACACCTTTTGCTTTAGAGAATAAGATGGACCTAAAAGATTTGAAGGAAGATGTGGTTATTTTTGAAGGGGATGTGTTTTCTGCAATAACATTATTCCCTCAGAATATTAATGTAGCAGCGACTTTGGCTATTGCAGGTATTGGCCCTGAAAAAACAGTGGTAAGGATAGTTGCTTCGCCAAGAGCTAAAAGAAATATGCATGAGATAGAAATAGAATCTGATTCAGGCAGAATATTAACCCGGACAGAAAATGTAATTCATCCGGATAACCCTAAAACTAGCTATTTAGCAGTGCTATCGGCCACAGCAACTTTAAAACAGATTTTAAAGCCGATAAAGGTCGGCACGTAATTAAATAAAATAGGAGAGGAGGTGAATAAAATATGGCAAAAAAATTATTAAAGGTGGGAATTAAACGAGAAAAAGGTTACCTCTACTATGTTGACAAAAAGGGCGATGTTTCCTGCGCCAAGATGGCCAGAGGTAAGAAAAAAGGTGGTAGCCCTAAAAAGGTAGCAAAATGCGGCATTAAGAGGGAAAAAGGTTACCTTTATTTCATCGACAAAAAGGGGGATATCTCCTGCGCCAAGATGAAAAGAGGCGGTAAGAGAAAAAAGAAAAGATAAGGTATCTCATTAAAAAGACGCCCCTGTAAATAAGTTTTTATCTTTAATTTACAGGGGCACCTTTAATTTTATTTTAATATCTGAATATGAGAAAAATTTATTACATCATAGCATTTTTGCTTATTATATTTAGTTTATTCTCGGTTTATATCCATATACCCAAAGAAGATAGCTTTGCCAAAGGCGCAGACGAAGGGCATTATTTGGCATATAGTCAGTATTTATCTGAAAATGGTATTGGAAGTTATCCTAAATTCTTTGAAGAATATCTAAAAAATAAAGAGAATTTGATTTGGCCTAATCCTTTAAGATTTGGATATTTCCTGTTTTCTAGCTTTTGGTTGAAAATTTTTGGCCCTAGTTTCAGGTCTTTAGCGAATCTTTCTTTTATTTGTTATGTATTGTTGCTGTTATTTTCACTGTATTTCTCCAAAAGATATTTTGGCAAAGGGACGGCTACTTTATTTATCTTATTGTTTGCCTTTTCGCCTCTGACAATGGCTATGGCCAAAAGGGCATTATCCGATAGTATGGGCAATATGTTTAGTGCCCTTTCTATCTGGCTGTTTCTGTCTTTTTTAACAGATAAAAAAATATTTAATTTTATTATTTTTACATTTGTTTATGCGTTTGCTATTTTAATAAGACAGCAGTCTGTATTTCTTATCTGTTTTTTTAGTTTCTATTTTCTGATTTATAAATATATATATAAGGTAAATATCCCAAAAATTTATTTTCCCGCAATTATCTTCTCGCCTCTTTTTATAGTAGGTTCGGTTTGGCTTATTTCTTCTCAAAGCCTAACCAATTTAATTCATATGATTAAGTTATCAAGTCCTCTCATTGGACCAAATGAATATGCTATGCTTTTTTACCGAGGGCCTTGGTTCCGTTATATAATTGACTACCTTTTAATCTCGCCCTTAGTTACAATCTTGGCTCTGTCATTTATTATTTATGTTTTAGCTAACCGAAGTTTTTTAAAAGATTACAAGATAAGCTATTTTTTAATATCATTTTTTATCCTATATATCTTACTTAGTAGCTTTGATTATAGTAAAAATGTCCGTTATGCCATTAATCTTGATATGATGATGAGGCTCTTTGCGGTTCTTATGTTGAAAGAAATATTTAAGAAATCAAGGTTTATGTCCGACTTCGTTTTTATGATAATTTTATTTTTATGTTTTACGGATTATTTAAATTTTATATATTTATTTTGCCAAAGGAATATCTACGATCCGGTTAGTTTTGTCCTTTTGAAGGTCAGGCAATTTATCCCATAACAGTTTTTCAAGTTAATAAGTTTGAATACAAAGTTAAGTTATGAAAAAAAATAAATATTTTATTGATATAAATAAAAATTTAGCAATCTTAATTTTAATAGTTTGGTGCATTTTTGCATTTAAAATTATAACTTCACAAATTAGAGATATATTTAAGAAGTTTCCTATTATTTACTCTTTAAGTTTAGAACAAAAATATCGGCTCGTAGATGGGAATTTTTATGATTTTATAAAATTTTGTGAAGCAAGGACACCCGAAAGAGCCGATATAGTATTTAAAATAGTGCCTAAAGAACCTGATTTTTCAAGTCAAGATTGGTTTCTGGCAGAATATTTTATCGGTAAGAGTGTTTATTATTTTTATCCACGTAAGATATATCGCGAAGAATCTGCTATCCCGGATATAAAGTACAAAATAGTATACAATAGCAAAGCTAAAACTTTCAGCTTCTATTCTCAGTAAATATTTAATTTATGATTTTCTTAAAATTTACATTCTCTATTTTTACCATAATCATCAGCGGGTGGGTTATATTAAAGTTATTGTTTCATCCTAAGGAAAGCCTGCCTTTTGGTGAAATTGTTATTTTATCCTTTGGAATAGGCACAGGATTTGTAGGGCTAGCAATTTTCTTTTTATCTTTTATCGTAGATTTTATTAATATAAATTATCTTTTATTAATTGAGGTTTTATTATTTATCTTTGCTTTTTTTAAACTTAAAAATAATCTTTTTAGTTGGCCAAATCTACCTAGAAAACAAAAATCTACATACTTACCCATAACAATATTTTTTATTTCAATATTAATTTGGGAAATTACTTACGTTTTTCTTGATTCTCTTAGTCTGCCTTTTACTGCTTGGGATGCCTGGGCTCAATGGGGATGTAGAGCCAAAATGTTCTTTATCGAAAAAACCTTTCCTTTTCACCCCTGGACTGAATTACCGTGGCTTACTGCCGGTCATTTTGATAGTCCTTTGTTAGTTCCTTTCTTGGAAGCCTATATTTATTTTTTCTTAAGGCAAATCCATGAACCATTGGTAAGAGTCTTTTGCTCTTTTTATTATATTGGGACTATCGCGTTATTCTATTATCATCTAAAAAAACAATTCAATATTAATTTTGTATTAGCAAGCTGTTTTTGTTTAGCAACCATGCCAAATTTTCTGCATATGGCCTCCATAGGTTATATGGAGGTGCCGCTTATCTTTTATGTAACCGGCGGAATTTTATACATCTGGAGATACTTAAAAGAAAAAGATAATTCTTTTCTTTTACTGGGTAGTTTATTTATGGGATTAGGAACTTGGGTAAAGAGTGAGGGGCTTAGCTTTTGGGTGGCATTATTTCTATCTTGCATACTAATTTGTTTATTACTAAAGTTAAATATAAATAAAAGAAGGTTTTTATCTACGGTTTCATCTGTCCCCTTATTAATTTATTCTCCTTGGCTTATATTTCTATATATTATGGGGATTAAGACTGATTTGTTTGAAACACCATTTAAAGATTTAATTAATTTAGCAAAAGAAAGGCTGCCTTTAATCTTAACTACCTGGATAAAAAACGGTTCTGATTTACGGCAATGGAACATCCTTTGGGTAGTTTTTATTTTATCAGTAATATGGTTTTTAATTAGGCCACACGAAAAACGCGCAATGTTTTTTTTATTTATAATTATTTTTCAAACGTTCTTTTACTTTATAATATTTATTATGTGGCCATCAAGTTTATTAGGGGATATAAGGGTGAGGATTCTTCAGGCTGTAGATAGGCTTATTCTGGGCGTTGCACCAATGGCCTTATTTTTTATCTGTCAACAATTAGGGAAAAAATGGAAAATAGATTGAAAGTTAAGGGGAATGTTTTTAAAAAAAAGGAAAGAGGATTATCTGCATTCATCTAGGAGTCTTCCATCTCATACAACTATTCTTCGAATTAAATATATAACTAATGACTGAAATCATCTGATACCACGTCATTATCACTAAGTTACGGTTTGCATAAAGAAATAATACGAAAATTATAAATAAAAAATTATATTTATATTTAATAGAAAGCAATAATGCGCCAATAGCGTTAACCCATAAGACCGCTATAATAATAAAGGGAAATATAATGTTTATAAAAAATTCAATAGGAAAGCATATAAGTCCAAATTTTTGATATTTAGCATTAAATAAAATGTCTCTATGTTTTATTATTGTCTGAGCAACAGCTTTTGCTCTTCTGCGGAAGATATGTCTTGTGGTTTTGTCAGACAGATCTGACATTTTTTCGATATAGTAAGAGTCACTAGAGAATAGTGTTTTGTAACCATTTCTACGTATCCTTATTGCGATATCTAAATCATCTGCCATTGAATCACTCATAGTCAATTGAAAATAACCTTTACGAAAAAACATACATTGCCCATGAAATGCAGTAGTTGAGTCAATTCTCGATTCAATTGTTCTAAAAAAATTTCTGAATTTTTCATAAAAGCTCACTGATGGTATGTTTTCATATCCATTTCTAATTAAAATAATTTTTTGATTACTTGTTACTCCACCAACTGATGGATCTTGGAATAATTTTAATGCCTTTTCTAAGGTGTCTTTCTGAAAGATTACATCTGCATCGGTAATACAGATAATCTCACACCGTGCATGTGCAAATCCAGTTACAAGAGCTCCCCATTTGCCCTCTTTATACATATTCTTCATAACAACTACTTTATTATTCTCTTTTGAATAATTTTGTGCAATTTCAAATGTTTTATCCGATGAATTATCATCTATAATAATAATCTCTTTTACTTCGCCATTTTTATCTTTGATTAATATGTCTTTGATCTTTTCATGTATAGTGCTCTCTTCGTTATATGCGCAAACAACTATCGAAATAAATTTTGAAGAATAAATATCCATTTTAAAAATTATTTTTTACTTTTTTAAAATTATTAATAATAAACCTAATTATTAATTCAAGGAGATACCTAGGATTAAATAGAATATTTATTGTCCAGTTACATTCATGCGTACAAAAACATTTATCCATAATTATTTTTTTTCTTATATTGTAGGCCTTACTACAAGTCCAAAGTGATTTGAAATTGTAGTTGAAATCTCGTATATTGCCGATTTTCTCTTTGGATAATTCACAAGGATATATATCACCATTGGGATACAAAACAGCCGTTAAAGAACCGGCGAAACAAGTTGAGATAAATCTCTTATTTTTTACTGTTTTTTCTATCAATCGTCTTGAGATTTGATTTTTTGCATTAAGTAGGCGCAAATAACTATTTTCAAATCCGCTCATGTACCCAAGAGCTAAATACTTGTTGATTAATCTATTAATTTTAAAGTAATTATCATAATTTATTGCTGAAGCCATTTTATTTTTAGAATCTCCCCTTATCAATGTTGCATTGAAATTTCTAATCTTTTCTGCAAAAATAAGATGATCAAGAATATACTCTACATCTTCATGGTTATCTTGTTGAATAGTTAAATTAGTTTGTACTGATAGTCTTTTAGGATCTAAAACAGAAAGTTGTTTGTATAGAGCAATTACCCTGTTATAAAGTCCTTTTAGACCTCTGAGCTTGTCATATTTATCTCCAATCTGATCCAATGATAGACTTATAGTTAATTTTATATCTTTATTTTCATATAGAATTGTCTTAATGGCTTCTATTATTCTTTCTACAAAGAAACCATTTGTAGCAATTAAGAAAGATTTAACCTCCGCATTTTTTCTATATAATTTAACTATTTGACTTAAATCATCTCTTAAGAAAGGCTCTCCACCAGTTAAATTTACATTAAAAATATCACTACTAAAAGACTGAGTTATTTTTTCTATCTCTTCAAGGGTGAGATCGTTATTGATTTTATTATTTTGATTTATTGATATAAAACAATGCGGACAATTTGCGTTGCATCGGCTCGTTACAAAATGGATAAGGTATATGGGGGAAGACACATTTTTATACACTATATATTTAAATAATTTTAGCATAAAATAACTCTTTTTTCTGAATAAAAATTATGATTAAACATCCTGACATTATATGTCTTTCTTAAATATAAATTTATTGCGTAGCCATTCTGATAATATCTTGTAAAGAAATCTTAATCCATGCGTTATAATTTTTGACTTTGAAGTACCGGATCTTCTTTTCCTCTCTTGACTTGGGACTTCTACTATTTTCATCCCCATTCTTAAAGCATTCACTAATAGCTCTATTTCTATTTCAAATCCACTTGAAGTATATGTAAATTTTTTAAAAATCTCACTTTTGAAAGCCTTAAATCCGTTTAAAGAATCCGAAAGGTATCTTTTATGAAAAATACCAAAGATTAAAGTCAAAATTATATTTCCAAATGCTCTGATTGATGTATATTCTTCGCTACCACCATATATCCTAGACCCAATAACAAGTCCTGCGTTATTCTCAAGCGATTGAATAAAAATTGGTATATCTTCAGGTCTATGGGAATAATCGGCATCCAGCATAATAAAATAATCACCCTTAGCATTTTCAAACCCAGTAATCAAAGCGCATCCTTTTCCTGGCCTTCTCAAATTGTTTAATACCTTTACATTTTTAGATAGAGCAACCGAACGGGTTTGGTCTTTAGAATGATCATTTACTACAATAATTTCAAATTCATAGTCATTCATTTTATTTGTTGTAGCCAATACATCGTCGAGTAAATAACCTATATTGTTTTCTTCGTTCCTCGCTGGAATTATAATACTAATTAATTTCCTTCTGTTTGTCATGCTAATATTAATTATTTTTACCTATCTGGAAAAATTAATTGCCTCTAGCCTTGTCTATTAAATTATAAAAAGTAATATAATTGGTTATGGAACTTAGCTCCGCATTAAAACACGTTCACTATTATATTAATACAAAATGTAATCATAAATAAAACAATTTTTTATATAAAAAATAAATTTACGCGATATTATCACTAAAATTTTACAGAAAATATGAGAAAATCGATTTACTTTCTCAATCAGAAGTTAAATCTGAAGAAAGAAATTTTAATAAGCCCAAGAACATTTTAATATAAAGAACAGCTTTATCAAATGAATTTATTTTTTTAAATGTTTGAATAAAATATCCCCATCTAAAATAGAAATCAAAATAGGCTTTTCTATAATATCTATTTAGTACTCTATTTGGAATATCTGGTAATTCTATAATTGCCTCTCCATAACGACTAAATCCCCCCAAATCATTAGAAGTAAATTTTAAGACCTTTCCTTGTTTAGCCAACCCCCAAATCTCTGTTCCAGGAAGCGGGGTAAGCAAAGCAAATTGAGCATAGTCGAGTTTTAATTTTTTTGCAAGATTTATTGTTTTGATCAACGTATCTTTGGTCTCATAAGGTAGGCCCAGGATAAAATATCCATAGGTTTCTATATCTAAGCTCCGAGCCCATTTAACGGCATTTTCTACTTGTTCTAGAGTGATCCTTTTTTGAGTTTTTTCTAAAACAAAGGCATCGCCTGATTCTATACCCAGATGTATAACACAACAACCAGCTTCTTTCATAGCCTTTAATAATTCTAGTGATAAAGAATCAACCCTGGTCGTGCAACTCCAGGTGATATTAAAATCATTATTAATTAATTCTTCGCATAATTTTTTAATACGATCTTTTTGTATGGTGAAGGTATCATCCCAGAAGGAGAATGATTTGATACCGTATCTATTTTTGAACCAAGCAATTTCTTCTAAAATCGATGCTATACCTCTAAGTCTACACCTTTTACCAAAAATGACTTTTGAAGCACAAAAGGAGCAAGAAAAGGGACAACCTCGTCCAGTTATAATCCCGATCGACCTGCCCATATATGGAGTTCCATATCGCTCTATGGGAAGTTGCTCATAAAGCGGAAAGGGTAATCTATCGAGGTCATCGATCAGCTCTTGGGGTTGGTTTTTAATTATGCAATCGCCCTTTTTATAATAGATACCCTTTATGTCTGTGAGAGATATCCCTTTAGTAATCTGAGACATTGTTATTTCGCCCTCACCAATAACTACTATATCAACATTTTTATCTGATAGCATCTCTTCTGGCAGGGCTGAAGCGTGGGGTCCACCAATAACTGTTATGCAATTGGGTTTTATTCTTTTAGTAATCTCACAAATCTTAAGGCCACCCGGAGCCTGAGGAGTGGTAATGCTAACTCCTAAATAATCCGGAGACTCTTTTTTTATAACCTCTTCGATTTCATTCCAACTGCTAATTGAACAGGTAGTATCGATTATTTTGACATTGTGTCCATCAAAGCGCAGTTTTCCGCCAATGCAGGCTAAGCCATAAGGAATAAATCCCCACCTTAATTTTTTGATATTAGCTCTTCCGTATAGAGCTTCATAATGAGGAGCGATAAGCAAGACTTTACTCATTTTTTAGAAAATATTAGCTTTAAGTTATATATAATTATATTACAGAAGTATGTTTATTGACAGAAAAAAATTAAGATGTTAAACTGATTACACGGTTGTGAAATTATGAATAGCCAAGACTATATTATTATCCGCGGAGCGAAAGAACACAATCTTAAAAATATCAACCTTAAGCTGCCGCGTAATAAACTTATTGTTGTTACCGGCCTATCCGGTTCAGGTAAATCCAGCCTTGCCTTTGATACTATCTATGCCGAAGGCCAGCGCCGCTACGTAGAAAGCCTTTCTGCTTATGCCCGCCAGTTCTTGGAGCAGCTACAAAAACCCAATGTGGAGCATATAGAGGGTTTATCTCCGGCCATAGCTATTGAGCAGCGCACAGCCGGAGGAAACCCGCGTTCTACTGTGGCCACGCAAACCGAAATTTATGATTACTTAAGGCTGCTTTTTGCCCGTATCGGCAAAGTCTTATGTTATCAGTGCGGCCAACCCATAGAAAGACAGAGTTCTCAGGAGATAGTAGAAAAGATTATGCATTTTCCTGAAGGCACACAAATACAGATTCTAGCTCCTTTGATAAGAGGCAGAAAAGGAGAATACAAAGATATATTTACTCAAATTCAAAAATCCGGCTTTATCCGCTGCCGTGTGGATGGAAAAATCATAGAGCTACCCGTTAAAATAAAACTTAAGAAATACCAGGTTCATAATATTGAGGTGGTAGTGGATAGGCTTTCCATAAAGCCTCAGGTAAAAAACAGACTCACGGATTCAGTTGAAACTGCGCTTAAAGTAGGTAAGGGCATAGTAATTATAGCTACGAGCTCCAAGCTCCACGCCTCAGGCCAAAATAAAAAAGCTTGCAGCATGCAGCCTGAAGCCCATGGTGAATTAGTTTTCAGTGAACAGTACGCCTGCGCTAAATGCGGCATCAGTTATTCAGAGGTAGAGCCGCGCATTTTTTCCTTTAATTCTCCGTATGGGGCTTGTCCTGAATGTAATGGCTTAGGCACAAAGCTAGAGTTTGATCCGGAAATAGTGATTCCGGACAGAAACAAATCTATCAATGCCGGGGCAATTGAGCCCTGGAAAAGAGGCGGCAGGGGTTATATTCTTTATTACCGCGCACTTATTCGGGAGCTTGCAGGCGAAATAAATTTTGATTTGGATACGCCATTTAAAAAATTAAGTAAAGAAGTGCAGAAGGCTGTACTTTATGGCTGTAGTGTTTGTGTCTGGGGTAAGCCTTTTGAGGGACTAATACCGCATTTAGTAAGGTTATTTCATCAAACCAAAAGCGAATATTTAAAGTCAGAGATATCGCGCTTTATGTCCACTCTGCCTTGTCCGGCTTGCAATGGAGCGAGGCTTAAGAAAGAAAGCCTTGCGGTGATAGTACAAGGCAAAAACATCTGGGAGATAACACAGCTGTCTCTAAAAGAAGCCCAGGGATTTTTTAAAGAGCTACAATTAAACGAAAGACAAAAACTCATTGCCCATCAAGTTTTAAAAGAGATAATCCAAAAATTGCAATTCTGTATTGATGTCGGCTTAGATTATTTAACCTTAGACAGAAAAAGTGCTACCCTTTCCGGTGGAGAGGCCCAGCGTATACGCCTGGCAACGCAGGTAGGTTCTGGCCTAGTGGGAGTATTATATATTTTGGATGAGCCAAGTATCGGCTTACATCAGCGCGATAATACTAAGTTACTTTCTACTTTAAAGGCCTTAAGAGACCTCAGTAATACTTTGATTGTCGTAGAGCATGATGAAGCGACTATTCGTGCCTCTGATTACGTAGTAGATTTAGGGCCGGGAGCCGGCCGCCACGGTGGTAATGTAGTATTTTCCGGGCCCACTAAAGATTTATTAAGCTGCGAGGATTCTCTCACGGCAAAATATTTACGAGGGGAATACGAAATAAAAGCGCCTGTAGCCGCAAGGCCATGGAAGAAGAGAAATCTTTTAGAGATTAAGGGAGCCAAAGAGCATAATCTAAAAAATATAGATGTCAAGTTTCCTTTAGGCCTTTTTATTTGCATTACCGGAGTATCCGGATCCGGAAAATCTACCCTTATTGATGAGATACTTTACCGGGCCTTGGCGCAAAAGTTATATAAATCTAGAGAAAAGCCTGGATTACACACAGAAATTCAGGGTGCGGAATATATCGATAAAGTTATTGTAGTTGATCAGTCTCCTATCGGCAGGACCCCGCGTTCTAATCCCGCTACCTATACCGGCGTATATAGTCATATTCGTGACCTATTTAGTCAACTTCCCGTAGCGCGTGTACGTGGCTACAAACCCGGAAGATTCTCTTTTAATGTTAAAGGCGGACGCTGCGAAGCCTGCATGGGTGATGGGATTAAAAAAATTGAGATGCATTTTCTTCCCGATGTCTATGTAAAATGCGATATCTGTAAAGGTAACCGTTTTAATGAAGCGACATTGGAAGTAAAATATAAAGGAAAATCTATCGCAGATGTTTTAGAGATGACGGTTGAGGAGGCAGGGGAGCTATTCAATAACATACCCAGAATAAAAAATATTCTGCTTACGCTAAATGATGTAGGCTTAGGGTATATTCAACTGGGGCAGTCCGCAACTACCCTTTCGGGTGGAGAGGCACAACGCGTAAAACTTTCCTCGGAGTTAAGTAAGCGCGCTACAGGCAAGACCCTATATATTTTAGATGAGCCTACTACGGGTTTACATTTTGCTGATGTGGAAAAATTACTTTCGGTTTTGCAAAGGTTAGTGGATAAAGGTAATACTGTTATAGTCATTGAGCATAATCTGGACGTCATAAAATGTGCTGATTACATCATAGATTTAGGGCCGGAGGGTGGAGATAAGGGGGGTAAAATTGTCGCAAGCGGCAGCCCTAAAGAGATAAGTAGCAGTAAACACTCCTATACCGGAGAATTTTTAAGAAAGGTATTGAAGAATAAATAGAGAAGTGGTATATTGAAAAATATGAATAAAAAATTAAAAAAGTTTTGGGTATTAGTTATTTGTTTATCGGCGCTTGCTGTGTACTCTGTACTCTGTACTCTGTACTTATACGCCCAGGATTCCTCTAAGGAAGAAGAATCGTACTTTGTTGCAGAGAAAGCCTTTGACGATGGTTTTTACGATGTGGCCTTGGGCCTTTTTGAGCGGTTCTTGAAGAATTATCCTGCTTCCCCAAAAGCTGCCCAGATAAATTTATTAATCGGACAGTGTTATTTCCATCAAAATAGATACCTTGATGCGTTAGCGAAATTTGATGAGCTCCTTAAATCGGATATAGCCAAAGATATAAAAGATTCCGTACTTTATTGGATTGCCGAGGTGCATTTCAAAGGCAATGATTTTGCCAAAGCAGCAGAGTATTATCAGCGACTTATCGATGAGTTTCCTAAGTCTTCGTATCTGGCGGCTAGTTATTATTCTTTAGGTTGGTGTTTATTCCAGGAACATAATTATGTCAAGGCCCTAGAATATTTTAAAATTATAGAAAATAAATTCCCTAAAGAATCATTTTCTCACGACGCTTATTTTAAAATAATAGAATGCCTCTATAACCTTAAAGACTATCAAGGCCTAAAAACCAAAGCCAAGTCTTACCTTAAGCTGTTTTCTAAAGATACAACCAGGCTTTCTTATCTTTATTTTTATCTAGCTGAAAGCGATTATTACCTGAATAATTTACAGGAAGCGGTTGATGAATATGCTAAGGTTTTAGTCAATAGCCAAGACGATAAATTGCAGGCTTTATCCAATTTAGGAACGGGCTGGAGTTACCTTAAATTAAAGCGCTATAAAGAAGCTGAAGAAGCCTTTTTAAGCACTAAACAAGAAAATTTAGAGAAAAATAATAATGATATACTTCTTTTAGGGAAAGCCGTTCTTTATTCTGAAACCAATAATTTTAGCCAAGCAGGAAATATCTATAATGAACTCCTTGCGACTACACAGGACCCAGTTGTCCTTATCCAGGCCTATATAGGTAAAGCTGAAGCACTTTATAATGCTTTAGATTATGCCCAAGCGATAAATGTATATAAAGAAGCCATACAGCAGGCCGCAGAGACAGTCCCTCAGGAGATAGTAGATAAATTACATTATGGCTTGGCCTGGGCGTTTTTAAAAGAGGGTAATTTTAAGGAAGCCATTGATGAATTCCAGAAAGTGGCAAAACATACCGAGGATAAAATTTTTAAAGTCGCTGCCCTCTGTCAGATAGGAGATGCCTATTTAGATTCTGAAGATTATCAAAAGGCAGGCCAGGCATATGACAGTATCCTGAAGGATTATCCTGATAGCCTCTACGGTGATTATGTACAATATCAGCTGGGCATCGCCTCACTTAAGTCATCTAATTATGACGGTGCGATTATGAGCTTTTTGTCTGTGCGCAATAATTTTCCCACATCTAAACTGTGGGATGATGCTGCCTATGCCTTGGGCCTGGCTTATTTTCAGAAGGAAGACTACAATGCCAGTAAAGAAACTTTTGAGAAATTCCTCGATGAATTCAAAGATAGCAACTTAAGGTCTCAAAGCATGTATCTATTGGGAACCAGCCTCTATAATCTTGGTAAGTTTAGCGAAGCAATAGAGGTTTTTAAAAATATCGCAAGGTTATTTAGCCAGGATACCGAGCTTGTGCAAAAAGCAGAATACGAAATAGCGGATTGCTACTATCAGATGGGTGATGAAAAAGAAGCCATGGAGAGATTCAAAACACTAAGGGCTAAATACCCGGATTCCAAATTGACCGCTGAGGTAATGTGGTGGCTGGGAGATTACTATTATAGGCATTCGGATTTAGATTTATCCCGCAGGTACTTCGGTTCTTTAATACAAGATTTCCCCAAAAGCGATTTAGTGGCATCCTGCTATTATGCCATAGGCTCAACTTATGCAGAAGAGGCTAATTACCAAGAAGCCATTAATAATTTTAATAAGGTTATTGGCTTAGGCAGGTCTGATATTTCTGGGCAGGCAGCCGTAGCTATCGCAGATATATACTTAAAACAGGCAAAGTACGATTTAGCTGCGTCTACCTATAAAGAAGTAATGGAAAAATACCCTAATCTTTCCAGTTTAATTTATCCTAAAATCGCTGAGGCTTATCTAGAGGCTAATGATTATCCTAAGGCAGTAGATTTTTATCGTAAGAGCCTAGAAGTTGTGCCGGTAAAACAAATGGCAGATATTCAGTTTAAATTAGCCGAAGTAGAAGAGGCGCAAGGTAAAACTGATGAGGCGATAGAGGAGTATTTAAAGGTTAGCTATCTTTATGCGCAGGAATCTCACCTCTGTGTCAAGGCATTATTGAGGGTAGCAGCGATATATGAAAATAAGGATAATTTTCAGGAGGCGCTGAATATTTACAGAAGAGTGCTTTCTCTGGACGTAGAAGAAGCAAAATTTGCCCAAGAAAGAATAGATTGGATAAACGGGCACTATAAAAAATAAGGAGGAAAAATGGATCTTTACCAAATGGGTTTGTGGAAAATATTTTTAGCGGGTGGGCCGGTAATGTGGCCGATACTTCTTTGTTCTATTTTTGCTTTAGCGATAATTTTGGAAAAATTCTGGCATCTCAATAGGATAAAAATCGACACCCAAAAATTTTTAACCGATATCCTTGATAAAATGAAGCGGCATGAAATAAAAGAAGCGCTTCAGGCCTGCGACAGCACAAAAAGCCCGATAGCCCATATATTAAAAGCAGGAATTTTAAAATATGACCGCTCGCGCGAAAAGATTAAGGAGGCAATAGAAGATGCATCTTTATATGAGGTACCTAAAATAGAAAAAAATCTTACCGCCTTAGCTACGATAGCCCATATCTCACCGCTTCTTGGCCTTTTAGGAACCGTAACAGGAATGGTCAGATGTTTTCAGACTATTCAGGCAAAGACTTCGGCTTTTCATCCGGTTTCTCCCGGCGATTTGGCAGGGGGCATATGGGAGGCGCTTCTCACTACGGTTGCAGGATTAATTGTAGCCATACCTGCATTCGTGGCCTACAATTATTTAGTCAGCCGTATCAACAGCTTTATCTTGGAGATGGAGAAGGCGTCGACTGAGCTAGTGAATTTCCTTACCGAATAGGGAGGCCTTAAGATGAAATTTAAAAGGCATATGGAGTTAGAGCATGGTCTTAAACAAATAGATATTGCGCCGTTAATAGATATGGTTTTTCAGTTATTGATTTTTTTTATGTTAACCTCAAGCTTTATTATGCAGCCGGGGATTAAGGTAAACTTGCCTAAAGCAGTAACCAGCGAAGTAATAAAAAATGAAAATATAGAAATAATTATATCCAGCGAGAATGTGATTTATTTAAACGGAAAAGTCACTAGCCTTGAGGAACTGAAGAGTCTGTTTAAACAGGTTGCGCAAAGAAAACAATCCATTTTGATTAAATCCGACAGGCGCGCTTCATTGGGCCGGATAGTAGAAATCTGGGATATGGCAAGGGACATAGGTGTATCTCAGATAAATATTGCCACCAATCAGGAATGAAAAACAGGTTTTTTAGGAATTCCTTATTTATTTCACTCGCCAGCCACATTACCGTCTTTAGCATCTTTAGCCTTTCTTTCGGAAATAGGATTTTCAAGGCAGATTATACATCAGTTGCTTTTTTTGGTTCAATCTTAGGTAAGCAGGATTTAAATCTTAGAACCCACGCTACGCCTAATATCTTAAGGAGCAGCTTAAATAAAGAAATATTTGCAGCTTTATTTATAAAAGAAAAAAAAGAATCCGTGATGCCGAAGCCACAATATTTTAAACCTTCTGTTTTACTGTCCTTTAATAAAGAAAAGTTAGTTTTCGCTTCACCCCGTGACCGTATAAAATTTCAGTTACCTCTGAGGAAAGAGCCCACAGTAATATTCCATCCTTACCTTCCTTACGATTTTCTGTTTTACTTCAAAGACAGGCAAAGGGTGCATATAGAACTGATGTTTAATATTGTGCCTCGGGGCAAAATGAATACCATCTTAGTAAAAAGGAAAATATCCTCCGGTAATTTGGAGGCAGACCTATTAAGTATGCGCTATATCAGCCATTATCTTTTTATCCAGCAGGCAAAGCTAACTTCCGATAATTGGCAGGTAGTAAAAATAGACCTTTCAGCGCAAAATGATTAATATAGATTTTTCTTTAGCCATAACCTTATATTTGTTTATTTTTATCAACATCATCCTCATCTTCTGGTTATTTTGCCAAAAAGAGAAGGATAAAAAATTATCACTGGATCCTAGGTACATCTGGTTTTGTGCGGTTTGTACTTACACTTATATCAATACCAAGCAAGATACAATTTCCACCTGCCCTCGCTGCGGTAGTTATAACAAAAAGTAGTTGACCGCTGTTTTTTTTGAGCTTATAATAAATATAATTTTAAAAAAGGGCATTGCATCAAATAAATAGAACACGGAGGTATAAAATGATTACCGAGATAGGAATAGTTGCTGGAGATATATGGCATTATTTGGATCAGCACGCAGAAGCAATGCTTTCTGAAATAACTATAGGCATTGATAAGCCGCGCGATAATGTACTGATGAGCTTAGGGTGGCTAGCCCGGGAAGGCCATGTGATTCTTCAGCAAACAGAAGGCGACTATAAAGTAACCTTAAGAAAGAATGTTTAGTAAAACCGATAAAAGAGGCGTAGTTTTATTTATAGTTTTAATGACCATTGTCATTGTTTCTACTTTGGCCTCTGTGGTTCTTTCTATCATGGTCAGCCAGGCCCGGCTTACTCACCATCAAGCCAGCCGCATCCAGGCCTATTATGCTAGTCAAGCCGGAGTGAATTATGCTATTGAAATGTTAAGAATAGGTCCTCCTACAGGTTGGACAGTAGGAACATGTACCAGCGGTTGTTGGTGGACATTTAGTGATGGTGATTTCCGTCCAAGTTCTATTTTAAATAATAGTGTTCAGATTACCACTATTCCTTCTGGTTCTGCAGGCTGTATAAGTTCTCCAGGCAATACTGCTTGTATTAGAGTAACCGCAAATTATACCTGGGCCGCCCCGTAATTTCTCTTTTAAAAATCTATTATAATCTAAGTAAGGTTGTTATAAAATGATATGTTTTAATTTAAGATTAAAATTTACCTCTAAGTAAGTTTAAGTAAGTCTATATAAAAAAACACTTGACAAAATAAAACTTTTATGTTTTAATGTAAAACACTGTAGTTTATCATAGAATAGGGAAGAATATAATGCCTAGACTTATCGACATTGATGAATTAGCGGATTATCTGAGATTAAAAAAACAGACCATCTATAATTGGCTGCATCAGGGAAAAATCTCTGGGATGAAAGTAGGCGGAGTCTGGAGATTTAACCGCAGAGACGTGGATGCTTGGCTAAGAAGTAGAAGGCGTTTAATTAAATCAGGAGACGGACAATGAGTGTTTTAGGCATATATTTCGGGTCTTCAGTGATTAGCCTAGTAGAATCTAAAAACAAACGGCCTCTTAATCTCACCCAGGTTCCCCTTTCACTGGTTGCACCCGCAGATTTAACAGAGGAGAAGGTCCCCTTAGAAATAAAATTAGGCACACTGCTTAAAGACGAATTAATCGCTAATAAAATTGAAACAAAAGAAGTAGCGATTATTTTATCAGGCAAAGATTTAATTATCCGTAATTTTGATATGCCGCTTTTATCCAAAGAAGAACTACAAACAGCGGTAAATTTCGAAGTTAAAAAATACATTCCTTTTCGGGTAGAAGAACTGGTTTTGGATTTTCAGCGCAAAGTAAATAAATCCAGCCATAGAAATAATATTTTATTTGCCGGGATTAAAAAAGAAGCCTTGGGTAAATATTTGGCTATTTTAAGCCAAGTGGGCCTTAGGGTAAACTCGATAGAATATGCCGGTTTTAGTATCTTAAGATTATTAAAATTAATCGGCATTAAAACCAATGGCGTGATTGCCGTGGTGGCAGCAGACTTGGTAAAAGATGATGAAACCAACTTTGTGGTTATAGAGGACGGTTTTCCTTTGTTTAGCCGTGATATCACTTTCATTAGCACTACGCATGAACAGGATATTAAGCCGCAGGAAGATAAAGCTACCCGGGTGTTAGAAAAACTAAAACGAGAATTGCGTATTTCCCTCGATTATTATAACCGTAAGTTTTCCTCTAAAGCCATAAGTAAGCTTTTTTTTATTACCGGACAAGATTATCAGTTAGATATGGATTCAGCAGCAAGGGATATAGGCGTCAGTAGCGAACTCCTAGATATTACCAAATATCTGGATAGGCCCGGGACATTATCTTTGGCGTTAATAAAAGCTTATAGCGGCTCTATCCCTGAAATTAAAACAGAATTAACTATCAATATTTTATCTGCTAAAGAAAAAATTATAAAAACTGTAATAGGGTTTAAGCAGCCTATGCGCGCAATAACCCTGCTGCGGCCCCGATTCAATATTAAGGTAATAGGAGGATGTGTATCTCTATGTGCATTAATTTTTATCTTAGGCATTTACCGGACATTGCCCATAAGAAAAGAAATAATAGGAATAATAACGCAAAGGCCGGCGGCTGTTAGCGCTAATGCGAATGTAAGTTATGATGAATTAAGCAGCCTTTATGTAAATTACAAGCAAAAATTAGGCACTTTGGATAATTTGATTACTAGCCAAATTTACCTTACAAATATGCTTGATACTTTACCCCGGATATTAAAAGAAGGAATGTGGCTAAGGAGCTTATTATTTGAAAGCCATATGGAAGATAAGCAATTAACCTTAAGATTAGAAGGGGTAGCCTCTTTAGGAAACGGCAACGAAGAGATAGATTCAGTTAATAATTTTTTGGAAAAATTAAAGAGTTCACCTGCTTTCGAGTACTTTCAGGAAATAAATATTGTTTCGGTAGAACGCATACAAGGAGAAGCACCAAAGACGCAGTTTAGCATTTTTTGCCAAGATATTAAAGGAAAAGAATGATGAAGGATATAAATTTAAATAGTTTAGCCATCAATAAAGACAAAATTATTAATGCCTTAATCATATTAGTAACTATATTTATTGCTATAAATTTATTGAAATTGCAGAAAAAGAATATAGAAGCACTCAATATTCAAAAAGATATTGAAATAAGAAAGAACGAAGTACTAGGTAAAATTGTTCAATCAGAAAAAAAGATTATTTCCTATAAAGAGCTTCTAAATAGAAAGGATGCATCTTTGGCGATGAATACTATTAGTAATATCGCTAAAGATTGCGGAATTAACATTGTATCGATTAAGTCAGAAAAAAAGCAAGAATTTGCAGTTTATATTAAGCACTATTTTAATTTAAACATCAATACAGATACTTACAATACAATAGCAAAATTTATCAATACGTTGGAGAATAGCCCTGATATTTATTTTGTAGACAAAGTCGATATAAGAGCATCTTTTGTGCAGGAGATAGAGACATTGCAAGCTGATTTGATACTAAGCACCGTTACTTTTAAAAATTAAAATGAAGCACTTAAAAGAAAAAACCACAATATTATTCCTATTGGTATTTCTTTGTTTTTTAAAGAGAGACGCCATAGCTATACAAGAACCGTTGGAACAAATTCCTTTGCGGCCAACGGTAGAATATAAAGCAGAAGGGTCAAGGGATCCTTTTCAGCCTCTAGATAAGAAAAAGAAAATAATTGAACCAGCAGTGGTACAACAGCTGGCGCCAAAGGTGCCGTTGCCAGCATTAAATATTAGCGCAATAGTCTGGGGCGGAATTTTTCCTCAGGCAATTATAAATGGAAAGGTAGTAAAACCGGGAGATAGCATAGAAGGAGTGAATATCGTAGATATTAATAAAACCGGCATAACTGTATCTTTTGCAAACCGCATATATAATCTGCCTTCGCCGGGAACAGGTAAATAAGGAGGTAATAATGAGAAATTATTTAAGAGTATTTGTTTTTATTTTTTCTTTTTGTTTATTTCTCTCGCGGTTAAATGCCGAATCAGAATTGCCTTATTTTGACCCTAATATAACTGTATCCATGGATTTTAAAGACGCCGACCTCAAGGATATATTAAAAATATTTTCTATGCAATCCGGCATGAACTTTATTGCCTCAGAGGCGGTGCAGGATAGGAAACTCACGCTTTATATAGACAAAGTGCCGATAAAAGATGCTATGGATAAATTATTTAAAGCCAATAACCTTAGTTATGAATTTGACGAAACAGCTAATATTTTTTCGGTAAAAGACTGGGGAAAACCGGAATTAGAGACAATGACAAAGGTTTACCATCTTAAGTACCGCTCTGTTCCCAGCGCCAGAATACAAAAAGAAAAGAGCGCAATGTTGGCCACCGCTTCTGGCGGTGGGGCTACCGAAGGTACAGATATGATTAATTCCATAAAACAGGTCTTAACTAAAGAAGGCCAGATTGCCGAGGATAGCAGCACTAATAGTTTGATTATTACCGATATCCCCAGCCGTTTTGCGGATATTGACCGCATAATTGCCTCATTGGATATACCTCAGCCTCAGGTGATGCTGGAAGTAGAAATATTAGATGTGCAAAAAAATGTAGTAGATAAGCTGGGATTTGATTTTGGAGAAAGCCCTTTTACTCTTGCTATACATGGCAGTGGACGAAGGGTGAAACAATATTTTGGCACAGTAGCTCAGAAAGGAGCGGCAGGTGCGGTGACTTTTGGCTCAACATACTTTGAAGCCTTAGATTTTTTAAGGACCCAGAGTGATACCAAATATTTGGCCCGGCCAAGGCTTTTGACTTTAAATAATGAGACCGCAGAAATATCTATTACCAAAGACGAGATAGTCGGCACTGAGGATACTTTTAGTCAAAATGTCACAGGCGATGTGGTGGTAACTAACCGTACATTTATCAGATCTACGGATTTGGCCTTGACCAAAGAAGGCACAGGCATTTTCTTAAGGGTCACCCCCCAGATAAATCCGGATACCGATGAAATAACCTTGGTGATTAATCCCAAATCAAGCATTACCAATACCAATGCTGTTTGGAGTACCCAGTCAGATGCTGAAGTAAGAAGCACAAAATCCATAGTCAAGGTTCGCGACGGAGAAACCGTTATGTTAGGGGGGCTCTTACATAAGGATAAAGAGGTGATAGAAAAGAAGCTTCCTATCTTAGGTGATATTCCCTTCATCGGGATTTTCTTCAGGCATAAGAATCAAACTAAGGATATTGACCGCGAATTAATAGTTTTTATTACCCCCCACATTATCAGGGATTTAAATACTCCGGCTGCTGCTTTGCAAAATATTACTCTTTCGGAAAAAGATAAAAGCACTAACTCGGTATTTGACCGCCTGATAGCTGTAAATAGCAATTTGGATAGTTTAGAAAAAACCCAAAAATAACCACCATAAAGAACTTTAAAAAAACCTATGCCTGCTAGGGAAAAATATTTAAAGCTCGGAGAACTTCTTGTTAAAGAAGGTTTCATTAGCCAGCTCCAATTAGAAAAAGCAATTGCTATCCAGAGGCAGGAGGGGGGTCGGCTAGGAGAGGTATTGGTTAAATCCGGCGCACTTAAGGAAGATCAGCTGGTTTTTGCTTTGGGTAAACAATTGAAGATTCCTTATTTTTCTCAAGGGAGTGAATTAAGGCCTGCCACTGATCAGAATTTAGATGAACTAATCCTTAAAGGTTTCGCCTCAAAAAATACTGTCTTTCCTTTATCGCGCACCTTGAATTCCCTTACTGTCGCGATGTTCGATCCTTTAGACCTTATCCTGATGGATAATTTAAGGAAAATAACCGGTTGCGAAATTAACCCGGTTATCGCCACCAAATCTGATATAGCCAAGGCCATTGAAAAATTTTATGGCAAGTCTAAGATGTTCGAAGAGGCTGTAGAGGCCTCTTACGTGAATATATCTGAAGAGGCAGCTGTAACTTTGGCTGAGGATGTGGCGGACCAGGAATTAAGTTTAGATAAGCTTATTGCCCGCGCGGAAGAAGCACCCGTGGTAAAACTTGTAGATCTGATTATCCGTCAGGCCATTGATGAACGTGCTTCCGATATTCATATTGAACCGTTTAAGGAAAGAAGCTCTTTAAGGTACCGTATTGATGGGAAATTATTTGAGATACCTCCTCCTGCGCGGCATTTACATCTTCCCATAATTTCCCGCATCAAAATTTTAAGTAAATTAGACATCGCCGAGAAACGGCTTCCCCAAGACGGAGCATTCCTGGTAAAGTTAGAAGACCGTGCCATAGATATAAGAGTATCTACTATCCCTACTATATATGGCGAAAAGATTGTTTTAAGAATACTGGATAAAAGTGCAGTGAGCCTTGATTTGGCGCAATTAGGTTTTGATGCCAAACAACTGGAAGAAATACGCCACTCCATTAAGTTACCCTATGGCTTAGTATTTCTCGCCGGTCCTACTGGTAGCGGAAAAACCACTACCTTGTACGCTATTCTTAATGAAATCAAAAGCCCCACCAAAAATATCATTACTATTGAAGATCCGGTAGAATATAAACTAGAAGGGATAAATCAGGTGCAGATAAAGCCGGAGATAGGGCTTAATTTTGCTGCGGCGCTACGCAGCTTCTTAAGGCAGGACCCGGATATTATGCTGGTAGGCGAAGTCAGGGATTTGGAGACTGCTGAGATTTGTATTCGCTCGGCATTAACCGGCCATCTGGTTTTAAGCACGCTACACACCAACGATGCCCCTTCTGCAATAAATCGCCTTATTGATATTGGAATAGAGCCGTATTTAATTACCCCTTCTTTGATTTGCGTAGTGGCACAGAGATTAGCCCGTAAGCTATGCCCGGATTGCAAAGAAGCATACGAACCCGACCCTGAGCAGTTAGGGGGCCTGAAATTTAAAACAGGATTAATTTATAAACCCCGAGGTTGTAGTAAATGCAGCCAAATAGGTTACCGCGGAAGAATCTGTATAGCAGAGGTAATGGTGATAAACGAACAAATCCGCGATTTAATCAGCCAAAAAGCTACTTTCCAAAAAATCAGGGAAGTTGCTAAGGCTACCGGAATGCAGACGCTCTATGAATCCAGTATAAAAAAAGTAGAAGACGGGATAATTTCCTTAGAAGAGGCCTTAAGCGTTACCTTAGGAGCAGACTAATGCCTAAATTTTTTTATACCACAAGGGATACTAATGGCAGGAAAATTACTGGATCTGAAGATACTGCTTCTGCAGATGAATTAGTGGCCCGGTTACAGGCGAGAAATTTAATCGTAGTAAATGTTTTAGCTGAAACCCTACAGGCGCAGGAAGGCGCAAGATTAAAAATTCCCGACGCCGCTAAAACAAAATTCCGGCGCTATCGCTTAACCAAAGATGACTTAGTTTTATTTGCCCGGCAATTAGCCACCCTTTTAGCCGCAGGTGTTACTATTTTAAAAAGTTTGGATATTATCTCCCAACAGATTCCCAGCCGTAGGTTTTATAATGTCTTAAAAGAATTAATGAAGGATATGGCGGCGGGGTTAAGTTTTCATGAAGCAATGTCCAAACACCCGAAAGTATTTCCGGATTTATGGATAAATTTAGCCGAGAGTGGGGAGGCCAGCGGGAATTTAGCGGTTGTTTTGGGCCGCTTGGCTGCTTTCTTAGAAAGAGAAGCCTCCTTTAGAAGAAAGGTTATCTCTAGTATGATTTATCCGGTGATTCTGGTGTTTGCCGGGTTAGCAGCGCTTTTATTTTTAACCGTGAAGATTATACCTACCTTTAGCGAGCTATTTAAAGATTTTGATGTTACCTTGCCTCTTTTAACCCGGATACTTTTTGCCGTAAGCAAATTTATCAGAAAATTTATCCTGCTTATATTTGCGGTAATTATCGCTACATCTTTTTTGGTAGGCAGATTCATTCGCACAAAAGAAGGTAAGAGAAAATTTGAAGAGTTTCAATTTAGTTTGCCTTTATTTGGTGATTTTTTTCGGGGGTTGGTAGTAGAGAGGTTTTCTGCAGGGATGTCTACGTTAATTGAAAGCGGTGTACCGCTTTTATATTCTTTAGAGATTACTGAACATAGTGTAGGAAGTGTGATTGTGGCAGATATTGTGCGGCAGGTTAAAGAAGACGTAAAAGAGGGAAAGTCCTTAAGTAAGAGCTTGGAAAAAAGCGGATTTTTTGAGCCGATGGTGGTACAGATGACCACAGTAGGTGAAGAAATCGGAGAATTGCCGCAAATGTTAAAACGTATTAATGCCTTTTATCAGGAGTATGTGGAGGTGTTTTTGGCGCGCATGGCATCGCTTTTTGAGCCGATTATGATTATTTTTATGGGTTTAGTTATCGGATTAATGGTAGTGGGGATGTTTCTGCCGATATTCCAACTTGCTACCCTTACCGGAAAATAAAAAGCATTGACAATATCGTAACAATTGTGCTAAATTAATACAAAATAATATGGGGAGACAAGAAGCGCAAGAAAACCTAAGTTGAGTCTACCCTTTTATAATATAAATAATATAATATATTTGTGAAAAAAAGGAGGAAGATATGAAAAAAGGTTTTACCTTGTTAGAATTGGTCATTGTTTTAATCATTGTCGGTGTTCTAGCTACTCTAGCAGTGGGGCAATATGGCAGGATGGTAGAGAGGGCTCGTGGCGCTGAAGCCAGGTCAGCTCTCGGTGATATTCGTAAAAACGCTACTATCTTTTTCATAGATAAGGGCACTTTTACTGGTATTACTAGTGCCGACCTTAATATAGGTGCTGTTGGATCAATGGATATGGCTCCTAGCGCTTGCCGAGGTTCCCATTATTTTTCCTATGGTTATGGTGTATCTGGTACAATTGTGACTGGCACTGCCATACGTTGTGGCGCTGGAGGTAAAACGCCATCGGCCACAAATGCGGGGCAAACAGTTATCCTTGCCTCAGATTTTGCTAATGGCGTTGATACCTGGCAAGGAACTGGGCCTTGGGACTAATATCATATGAAAAAAGGTTTCAGTTTATTGGAGCTAGTTATTGTACTTGTTGTCGTTGGTACCTTAGCAACCCTTGCTTTGCCTAATTATACTCGCAGCAGAGAACGAGCCTTAGGTCAGGAAGCCCAAGCCAACCTAAAGCTTATTCTTGCTGCGGAGAAAATTTACCGGATGGAATATATTACATATTGGCCTGCTTCGGGAAGTGATCCTAACCTAATAAATATCAATAATAACCTTAAGCTTTTTCTTGTTCCTACAAATTGGAGTTGGTCTGTTACAGGGGGTGCTGCTACTTTTACTGCCTCTGCCGATAGAGTAACAGGTCCTTATTCAAATTGTATATATCAGATTACCCAGGCGGGCGGTAATCCAACAAGCACCAACTGCCCATAACAAATGAACAAAAATGGCCTTAGTTTACTGGAGATTCTGGTAGCGACCATGATTTTTGCTTTAGTAATAACGGGCCTGGCTAGTGTCTTTCTTGCCGGTAAAACACATATCCGGCACAGCCAGTCTAGGATTAGCGCTGCTGAATTCAGTAAATATGTTATAGATCCTTTACAGATGCAGGTCAGGCAGGATCAGTGGACCGCAACTAGCAATTGCTTGAGCGGCACCGGTAGTTGTACAACAGAAACTTGGACCGGACAGGGCGGTATTGTTTATACCGCTATTACAACGACATCGGCTATTGCCACGACACTACGTAAAGTAACAACTAATATTCAGTGGAGCGAGCCAGCCCCTTGATAAATTATGGCAAAAAATCCCCGCGCAGCAATAACCCTCCTTGAGTTAATCTTTGCGATAACCTTATTAGGCGTAATTGTCATAGGTTTTTCTAGCATTGAACTGTTTAGCCGTAGCCAAGTTTTAAGTACAGATAGGAAAACGCAAGTGCAAAATGAGGTTTCTTACGCTTTGGAGCATATGAGTAGAAACGTTTTGCAGGGCGTAGGGGATTCAGCTACTCGTCCGCTTGCCCAATTTGGGACAAATGGATTCTCTGTTAGAATAGAACCTACCCCTGCAACACCTGGCGACATTGGTGATGATATCCGGATGAGTTATACTTTAACTGGCAATTCGTTATTGTGGACCTCTTCCGCCGGTGGAAATGAAATACTATCTAATCGTCTTATGCCAGTAGTATCATTTACTGCAATGCCATCTACGTTACCTCCCTCCCCAAACGGATTGTATATCAATTTTTCAGATAACTATACGGTAGTAGAAATTGGCTTAGTAGGAAGATATACTCCAGGTCAAGCCGCCAGCCTAGATAATCCTCAGGTAGCAATGAAGAGCCGTTTATATACCCGTAGTGCATCGGCGAATTAAAAAATAAGCCAATATTTTAAGGGACGTAGACAAAAAATTAAAACGTCCCTTTTTTATTTATGATATAATACTCTATTAATTGGGGCTGTAGCTCAGCGGGAGAGCATCTCGTTCGCAACGAGGGGGTCGAGGGTTCAATTCCCTCCAGCTCCACCAAGATTTTCCGACAAGGAAAATCTTGGTGGCACTAAAGCGAGCGTAATTACGCGACAAGCGGAATAGCGAGCGAGAGTGCCTCCTAATTTACATTAATGTAATTCGGCCTCCACTAAACGTATGAAAAATCAAAAGTTTTGGTCATTGGAAATTATAATAAACATAGAATTCTATGCTAAATACATTTTTTAAGCAAAATTATAAACTATTTGTTATAGCCTCGCTATTTTTGCTCGGTTTTATCATTTATTCCAATTCTTTTTCTAGCTCATTCCATTTTGATGACTCAACCTCAATTACCAATAATACGGCCATAAGAAATATCAAAGATTTAAATGCTATATGGAATTTTTGGCCTACGCGTTTTATAACTTACCTTACCTTTGCCTTAAATTACCATTTTTATCAATTAAATGTTTTTGGTTACCACCTATTTAATTTCGCTGTTCATTTATGTTCGGCAATTTTAGTCTGGTGGCTTCTTTCTCTTACATTTTCCACTTCCCTAATGAAAGACGAAAAAATTAGCCAGCACTCTAAGCTTATTTCTTTTTTCGTTGCCTTAATATTTCTAGTTCATCCGATCCAAACCCAAGCCGTAACTTACATTGTCCAAAGAGCGACTTCTTTGGCAACATTGTTTTATCTATTGTCGTTGAGTTTATATGTTAAATCAAGGCTATTGCAATATGAAAAACGGCCTTCAAATATTTGGAAATTCTATTATATCGGCTCTTGTATTATAGCAATATTAGCAATATTTACAAAAGAGATGACGATAACGCTACCTTTTATGTTTTTAATATACGAACCTTGTTTCTTAAAAACTGAGAAAAAAATTAATTGGAAACCCATTATTCCTTTCTTTGTAATATTATTACTTATTCCTGTCACGATGTTTGTTACTAAATCCGTAGATTTCTTAGAGATGAGGAGAATGCCTGAGGCCGGCCCTATCATCACTCCTTTGCGTTACTTATTAACCCAATTTAAAGTCATAGTTACATACCTTGGGCTTCTTTTTGTGCCTCTCAATCAAAACTTAGATTATGATTACCCTATTTCGAAATCATTCTTAGAATTACCTACTTTAGCTAGCTTTCTTTTTTTGATTATTATCTTGGTTATCGCTTTCAGGTTGTTTGCTAAATATAGGTTACTTTCATTCAGTATTTTTTGGTTTTTCTTAACGCTGTTACCTGAGTCAAGCATTATACCAATCAAAGATGTAATTTTTGAACATAGGCTTTATTTGCCCATGGTTGGTTATAGCATTTTTTTGATATCCATTATTTATTATCTATGCCAAAATAAAAATATTATATTAATGATTACGATACTGGCTTTGATAGTTAATTTTTATGCGCCCGCTACTTATAATAGGAACTTTGATTGGCAAGATAGGCTCGTTTTGTTAAATGATACAATTCATAAATCTCCTCGAAAAGCCAGGCCCTATATAAATCGCGGATTTCTTTACTTAAACCTGAAGGAAGACCAAAAGGCTGTATCTGACTTTGATAAGGCCCTAATGCTTTATTATGAAAAATTAGGGATTAAGCAAAGCTACGCTGATACTTATAAAGAAATATTAAAAACCGGTAGTGGATATTCTGAAATATACAATCTTTTAGCAGTAAAATTTGCGGAAATCGGTAGTTATGAAGCGGCAGCACTTTTATTTAAAAATATAATAGAAAAGAATCCTTCTGGCATCCAGGCTTATATAAATCTTTCTGCGCTATATGGAGATTCTAAAAGATACAAAGAAGCAATAGCCATGGCTAAAAAGGCGATAGAGATAAATCCCAATTCTGCACAGGCGCATTATAATTTATCAGCAGCTTATTATTTTGATAATCAGTATGATTTAGCATTTAAACACTTCGAAATAGCAACTAAGCTTGGATTTAAGCCAGATCCTGAATTCTCGGGGATTATTGAACAATATAGAAAGAAGCATGCAGAACATTAGGTTTATAAGTAATCCTTGCAGGGAAAATTATAAAGTGAAAATTATTCATTTATTGCTTATTACAACAGTAATATTTGCCCTGTACTCTGTACTTGGTACTCCGTATTCATTAGCCCAAGACATCAAACATCCCAACGTCGCCGGAAGTTTCTATCCTGACGATCGCGTAGAATTATCCCAGATGATAGATAGTTTTCTTTCTACTGCCAATCCCGCGTCTGTCAAAGGAGATATTCTTGCTTTGATTTCACCGCATGCCGGATATCCTTATTCAGGTAAAACCGCGGCCTTAGGGTATAAATTAATCCAGAATAAGCCTTATAGGACAGTAATAGTGCTCGGGCCAAGTCATTATTATGGGTTTATTGGCGTATCGGTTTATCCGGAAGGTATATTCCATACCCCCTTAGGAGATTTAGAAATAGATAGGGAATTTTCGCAGCGCCTTCTGAATAAAGATAAAGAAATATTTTTTGATCCCCAAGCTTTCTCAAAAGAACATTCCCTAGAAGTACAGCTACCATTTTTACAAAAAACACTTTCTAACTTTAAAATTGTGCCTATTGTGATGGGCGATTGCAGTTTTTCTACCTGCCAGAAACTCGCGGATTTATTAAAAGAGGCGATAGCTAACCGTAGTGATGTTTTAGTGATTGCCTCAAGCGATATGTGTCACAGTTATGATTACCAGGAAGTAGAAAGAATGGACCAATTAACCATATCTTACCTAAAGAAAATGGATAGCCAAGGGTTATATAACGGCTTTCGAGAAAATAAATTACAGATGTGCGGAATGTTTCCGGTAGTCACAACATTAATTTTAGCTCGGGAATTAGGTCACAACAAATTACAGGTTTTAGGGTATACCAATTCCGGCGAGGTTACTGGAAAGAAAATAAAAGGATTTTGGACTGTAGGTTATACTAGTTGCGTCATTGACGCTTCGCCTGCTTTTAGCGTAAATAAAGAAGGAGATGAAGGAATGTTAAATAAGAGTCAGAGGAAGAAATTAATGGAAATTGCCCGTAAATCTATTGAGAATTATCTTAAAACCGGTAAAAAACTAGAAGTGCAGGAAGCAGATCCCGTGCTAACCAAAGATTTAGGAGCTTTTGTTACTCTCCATGAACACGGAGAATTACGCGGCTGTATCGGTAATCTTATTGGCAATGAACCGTTATATCTTGCAGTAAGGGATATGGCAATAGAGTCAGCTGTAGGGGATCCCCGTTTTACGCCGCTTAAACTAAATGAACTTGCCAATATAGAAATTGAAATATCGGTACTTTCGCCAATGAAAAAAATAAGCTCTCCCGATGAAATCAAATTAGGTACGCACGGTGTTTTAATCAGGCGCGGTTTTAATAGCGGTGTATATTTGCCGCAAGTAGCTACGGAAACCGGCTGGTCAAAAGAAGAATTCTTATCCAGCCTTTGTGCCCATAAGGCTGGGCTTGCCGCTGACGCCTGGAAAGACAAGACAACGGATATTTATATTTTTACTGCCGAAGTGTTTTCTGAAAAAGATTATTAAGCTATGCAAAGATTTTTTATATCTTCCCGCAATATTTCCCATGATCAGGCAATCATTGAAGATAAAAAGCAAATTCACTATTTAAAAAATGTTTTGCGTTTAAAGCCGGATACTGCAATAACAATCTTTGATGAAAATGGCAACGAATATCTTTGCAGAATCCTTAGCTTTTCCGGAAAAACTGCTTTAGAGATTAAAAAAAAGTTATCGCCCTTCCGTAAAAAAAATTCTTTTAAAGTAACTATTGCCTGTGCCATCCCGAAAAATTCAAAAATGGATGATATTATTGATAAGCTTACGCAGCTAGGCGTAGACAGGATTATTCCTTTACTAACCAAGCGCACCATTGTTAATCTCAACGATAAGAAGAAAGAAACAAAATTTATGCGCTGGCAAAAAGTAATAATAAGTGCCAGTCAACAGAGCCAAAGAAAAACATTACCTATCTTAGGGCCGATTACAGATATCCAAAAGGTTTTATCTAAAACAGGAGAGTTTGATTTGAAATTAATACCTACGCTGTTGGGCAAAAGAAAATCTTTAAAAGAAATTATGGGTAAGGTTAAATATAAAAATATTCTTATTTTAATTGGACCGGAAGGGGATTTTAGCTCCCACGAAGTTGATTTAGCTAAAAGAGCGGGTTGTATTCCAGTGTCATTAGGGGATTTGGTCTTACGCGTGGAGACTGCGGCGATTGCCGCGGTGAGTTTTATCAGGTTATATGCAAACCATTAAATTCTTTACTTTAGGTTGTAAAGTCAATCAATACGAGACTCAGGTTATCAGAGAAAAATTTATTAGAAGCGGCTTTAAAGAATTATCGGATAGCCAACCCGCAGATATTTATATTATCAATACCTGCACTGTAACCCAAACTGCCGATAGTAAATCTCGCTACTTTATTCATCATGCCCATCGGCAAAATCCTCAAGCCAAAATCATTGTTACAGGCTGCTATACAGAATTGGACAGCGATGAGATCGCAAGAATTCCCGGAATAGCCCATATTGTCAAGAATAAAGAAAAATATAGCATACCCGAATTATTAAACGGGTATAACGAGCTAAACAGGCATAATGCGCAAAACGGAATAGGCATAAGCAACTTTTCTGGCCACACCCGGGCCTTTTTAAAAATTCAGGACGGCTGCAATAATTCCTGTGCTTATTGTAAAGTGCCCTTGGTCAGGGGTGCTTCTTGCAGTAGGCAATTAGATGAAATTATCAGCGAGGCAGGAAACTTGGTAAAAAATGGTTTTAAAGAGATAGTTTTAACCGGAATTTGTCTGGGTTCTTACGGTAGAGATTTAAAGCCTAAACTTAACCTTGTTTCGGTAATTGCAGCCTTAGAAAAAATAGAAGGGCTGTTGCGTATCAGATTAAGTTCCATCGAGGCTGGGGATATTTCTGATGCATTAATTAATAAGATGGCAAAATCTAAGAAATTATGCCGACATCTACATATCCCTATGCAAAGCGGCGACGATGAAATTTTAAATAAAATGCAGCGTAGCTATACAAGAGAATATTATTCGGCCCTGATAAATAAAATAAAAAAACACATACCGCAAATTGCGCTTACCACCGATGTCCTGGTAGGTTTTCCCGAAGAAGATGAAGAAAATTTTCAAAATACGCTAAATTTAATTCAAGAAATTTTGCCTCTAAAAGTGCATATCTTTCCTTATAGTCCCCGCAAAGATACACCCGCTTTTAATCTTCAGGATAAAGTATCTCCTACGATAATAAAACAAAGGATTTTCCAGCTTAAAGCTATAGCTAAAGAGTGCGCATTGATTTACCGAAAACAATTTCTCAATCAAGATATGGAAGTGCTTTTAGAGGACAATTCTCGAGAAAATCCTTGCCTTTGGTGCGGGTTTACCAGTAATTATATAAAGGTAGTTGTAGAATCTAGCCAAAATCTCAAAAATAAACCTATCCCTTTAAAATTAAAGAAGATAAGTAGGGATTCTCTATGGGCAGAATTTTGTTGACGGCTGCTTTTTAAGATGCTATACTTATAATAGCAAGTAATATAAGGAGGTCAATATGGCTAAGCGTTTGAGCATAATCGGAATATCGCTATTTTTTATCTTAGGCCTATTCTCTTTAAGTTTCTCTGAAGATATCACCATCACCACCTATTATCCTTCTCCTTACGGCAGTTACGCGGAAATCAGGGCCCAGCGCATGGCCATAGGGCCTAATTATTATGGTTCTAGTTACTGTTGGGGGTCTGGTTGTGCAAATATAATCGTCGATACTAATACAAATTTAGTGGTAGAGGGAAAAGTCGGTATTGGTACGTATAATCCAGGGGCGCCGTTGCATATTGAGACTCCTGCAGGAGCTATCACTGAAGGTTTAAGACTATCCTTCCCCGGAGGAGTAGCGGCGAATACCGGGGTATCTATCAACTGGCAAAATAGCGGTATTAGTCTTGGTAAGATTGAGAGTGGTTGGGACAACGCATTCTTTAATTATATAGGCTTCTCTACTTTCAAATCCGGTGTGGGCGTAACTGAAAAAATGAGAATTGATAAAGACGGTAAAGTCGGCATCGGGATAACTAATCCTGGCTCAAGACTTACCGTAAAAGGTTCAGGCGCTACCGCTGCCACTTCCTCATTGAATATTACTGATAGCGCTGGTAATTCAATGTTATATGGGAGAGATGACGGTAAAGTCGGCATCGGAGAAGCTAATCCTAGCTCAAGACTTGCAGTAAAAGGTTCAGGCGCTACCGCTGCCACTTCCTCATTGAATATTACTGATAGCGCTGGTACTTCAATGTTATATGCGAGAGATGACGGTAATGTCGGCATCGGGACGACGAGTCCAACCAGCAAGCTTACTGTGTTAGGAGATGGTTTTGTGCTTGGCAACTCCAGCGGCGCCAAAATAAAGTTGTCTGTACTACCTAGCGCATTCGGCGATTACACGAAATTAGAACTTGACAATGATGGTAATACTCAAGGATTTCTCCAAATTACCAGGAATGACGCCGTAGCAATGCAAATAGATAACAGCACTCTTAGGGTAGATAACAGAAGAATTTTGGCTTTTGCTCCCGATAACCCAGCAACTCAAGATCTCCTTTCTGTTAGTTTAGTTGGTGTTAGAAGTGACGGTTCGCTGCCTCCCGGCCTTACGGCCCGAGAGGGTGATATCGCCCATTTCGGCGCTTACGGATTTTTGGGTTATACTGGTGGTAAGTGGGTAAGTTTACAAGGATCAGCAAGTCCGATATCTACGTATACTTGTCCGTTTGGGGGCTCGAGTGGCCCTACGTGTACTACTGCTAAGTGCGGCACCAACGAAATCCCCATAGCCTGTGCATCGGACCCACCTGGGGCTGGGATTACTACTAGCTGGTGGTGGAAAATGGGATGGTCCTGGAACCAAGCGCAGTGCGCTTGTTGGAGTTTTTATGGCACCATCGGAACCTGCAATCTTGTCTGTGTAAAAACACAATAAGTACAATCCTCAGGAGTAAAAACGGGGTCAGAATTATTTTAGTTCTCCAGCGCATTAATGATTGCTATTTCAGGATAATTTCTTGATAGATTCGGCTACAGAACCCAATAAACGCAACTCAATTTAGCAGCACAAGGAGGCTAAGTTGGCTAAGCGCTTGAGCATAATCGGAATATCGCTATTTTTTATCTTAGGCCTATTCTCTTTAAGTTTCTCTGAAGATATCACTATCACCACCTATTATCCTTCTCCTTTCGGCAGTTATGCGGAACTCAGGGCGCAGCGCATGGCGATTGGAGATGCTTACATTGGCCCTAGTTATTGTTGGGGTGGTGGCTGCGGAAATATAATCGATGCTAACGCGGATTTAGTAGTTCAAGGTAACGTGGGTATCGGTACGTGGAATCCTCATCCTCAAGCCTCCTTAGACGTCGCAGGTCAGACAAGAATTTACACTGTTGATCACGGTACTCTTTATCCCCATGCTACTTTAGCAGTCAATGCCAAAGATAATCCCGAGATATGGATGGAGGATGTCGGGAACAATACCGGAGGTATTGGTATTCACGGAGGGGATGGGATGATATTGGCTACGGAAGGAAATATGCTTTTTAAAACTGGCTCTACTTTTGTCGGCGGTATGGCTAGTGGTACCGAGCGGATGAAAATAACACTGGATCGTGTGATGATAGCCGATAGTCCTAACGTTAGCGAAGAACTTATGATTGGTGAGGAGAAAGGTGAGGGTGTTAAGGGAGGTGCTATTCGAGTAGGCGAAGGTATTCCAAATGATGGTTTCTCTAAAGGAGGCCTAACATTTCGTGAACCATTTGCGGATACTGGTATATATTCAACAGGAGATGGCCAGATTTCCATCTACGCCAATAATAATCCCTCAATTTGGATTATGAATCATGGTGGTGCGGGGTCGCCAGCTGTTGTGATTGAACGTTTATATCCTTTAGGTCTAGGATGGCGAAACGGTGTTGACATTGGTGTCAACCAACCCGCGGCAAGACTGCACATTTTAGGTGCAGGTGCTGGTAATGTGCTTCAAGTGAATAATGAGTTTACCGATGCCGACCCTTTATTTCTAGTCCGGAATACTGGTAATGTGGGTATCGGAACGGCGAATCCTAATTACAAACTGGATGTAAATGGTACTGTCCGGGTGGGTCTTGGTCCAATCCCAACTCCCGTCAGCTATGTTTGCCGAGATGCCAATCATCAACTTACTGAATGTCCCCCCGGGGGGCCATTTCCTACTATCTATAATGCGACATGTATTCTTAACATGGCTAGTCTCTGGACCTGTGAAGCAATTTGTGATTCTAACGATATAGTGCTTGGAGGAGGACCTTCTCAGCCAGCAGGAGCCTCGACTACCTGTAGTAGTTATCCAAGTAATTCAGACAGGTGGTTATGTCGTGTAGGAGCTATTGCAGGTGCTGGAACCGGCACTTGCTACGCCCGCTGTGCAGATGTGGCTCCTCCGGCACATTAAGTAAAGATGGGGACGTTCCCTAAAGGGACACTCCCACATTCTCCAATTCATTTATTTACTTATAGTTAGAAAATCAAAAAAGATTCGCTAGCTTAATTCCCCTTAGATAAAAAAAGCAAGCGCTTTCCTTGACAAGTATAGCTTTTATGTGTTATACTTTTTCCTAACATCCTGCCAAAAAATAAGTTAAGGAAGAAAAGGACTAAAGAGTGTCTTTAGATATTTTAAACCAATTCAACTGGATAGATATCCTAGTTGCAATTATTCTATTTAGAATAGCTTATGTCGCCCTCAGCAGCGGTTTTCCGGCAGAGCTTTTTAAACTTTTAGGGACCACTGCCGCGATTTATTTATCCCTGCATTATTATAGTGTCTGGGCCGATAGCTTTAAACAAGCCGCAGTGCTTAAGCTCCTTTCCTTTGATTTTCTGGCAGCAGCTTCCTTTTTCTTATTAGCTATTTTTGGTTATACGTTTTTTGTATTTTTACGCAACATCTTTGAGCGTTTCTTGAAATTAGAGGCAATCCCCACCTTAAACAGATGGGGAGGTTTTATTTTAGGCCTGGCCAGGGGTTTCTTGGCCACCAGCTTAATTTTATGTTTTTTTGCGGTCTCGGGGATTACTTATTTTAATAAAAGCCTGAATGATTCCTATGCCCGTAAGCATTTGTTCAATGTTGCCCCTGTGGCATATGCAGAGCTTTGGGCGAACATTACTTCTAAATTTATGCCTCAAGAAAAGTTTAACGATGCTATTTATGGAATAAAGAACAAGGATCCTAAAAGACGATGAAATTATCCTATCTTTATAATCAGGTAGTCAGGTTTGGGGCCCAGCGCGATCCGCGTAAGAATAAAAATATAGAATCTTATGCTGATACTGCCATACTTTACGGAAATCCCAATACAGAAATAAAAAAGATTTTAGTAGGGATTGATATAGAGGTGGGTGAGATACTTTTAGCAGATAAAATCCGAAAGAGAGAGGGCTTGGATTTAGTAATGGCGCATCATCCGCAAGGCAGGGCCTGGCTTTATTTGCCTGAGGTAATGAAGTTACAGACGGATCTTTTAAGGAGAGCAGGAGTTTCGCAAAATATTGCACAAAAATTAGTAGACCAACGCAGGCGGGAAGTAGAGCGCCGGCTCCTTGCGCAAAATCATATGCGCACGGTTGATGCGGCGCGGCTCTTAAATATGCCGTTGGTGTGTGCGCACACCCCTGCAGACAACCACGCTTCAGTTTTTTTACAAAGTTTATTTACTAAAGAAAAACCCAAGAAGTTAAAAGATATCCTGGGCCTTTTAAATGCTATTCCCGAGTATAAAATGGCAATAAAGGAATCTTCAGGGCCCAAGATACTTTTAGGTTCACCTCAAAGGCCGGTAGGTAAGATTTTTGTAGAAATGACCGGCGGCACAGAAGGCTCTAAAGAGGCCTTTGATAAACTGCGTAAGGCCGGAGTCAGGACTATTGTTTGTATGCATTTAAGCGAGGAACACTTTAAAAAAGTTAAAGATGTCAACCTCAATGTAGTGATTGCCGGGCACATCGCCTCTGATACTTTGGGGCTTAATCTTCTTTTGGATAGATTAGAAAAACAGGAAAAATTCCAAATTCTTACCTGTTCAGGGTTCCGTAGGGTAAAACATTAAATATGGCAGGCCGTATACCGCAGAATATTTTAGAGGATATCTTAAGCCGCGTAGATATCGCAGAATTAATTTCTGGTTATATACCTTTAAAGCGCTCTGGCAGGAATTTTAAAGCACTATGCCCGTTTCATCACGAGAAGACTGCTTCTTTTGTGGTTTCCACGGACCGCCAGATTTACCATTGTTTTGGATGCTCTAAAGGTGGCAACGCTTTTAGTTTTCTTATGGAATATGAGCGCATGGAGTTTCAGGAGGCAGTGGAGTTATTGGCCAAAAAATGCGGGGTAACTATACCAGAGAGCAACAAAGAAGATGCTAAAACAGCCAGCCTCTCTACCCAACTTTATAAGATAAACGAACCAGCCAATGCATTTTATACTCAGAATTTAAATTCTGCCGAAGGGCAAATAGCCAAGAATTATCTGATTAAACGTAATATTAAAGAAGAAACACTTAAACTGTTTAGATTAGGTTTTGCCTTGGATAAATGGGATGCCTTAATCAATTATTTACGCGCCAAAAACATCAGCCTGTCTCTTTTAGAAAAGGCAGGTTTAGTGGTTTCTAAAGAAGGGGGCGGTTATTACGACAGGTTCCGCAACCGCATAATTTTTCCTATCTTTGACGTAAATTCCCGGACGCTGGGTTTTGGGGCCAGGGTTTTACCGACGGGGATACAGGCCAAGCCCGACGCATCTATTGCCAAATATGTCAATTCTCCGGAGACTCCTATTTATACTAAAGGCAGGCATCTTTACGGTTTAAATTTGGCAAAGGAAGCTATCCGGGAAAATGATTTTGTGGCAGTGGTAGAAGGGTATTTAGATTTTATTATGCCTTATCAAGAGGGTTTTAAAAATATAGTAGCTTCTTTAGGTACAGCCTTGACTTTGGAGCAGGCGCGCTTGATTAAACGTTATACCTCTAACGTAGTGATAGTCTACGATGCCGACGATGCCGGACAGATTGCTACTTTAAGGACCCTGGATATTTTTATTGAAGAGGACATGGAGGTGAGGGTTGTCTGTTTGCCGCAGGGATTTGACCCGGATTTATTTGTGCGTAAATACGGCATAGAAAGTTTTAAAGATAAAATTAAACAGGCAGAAAATTTATTTGATTATAAACTAAAAGTACTAAAATTACGCCATAATCCTAAAAATATAGAAGGAAAGGCAAAAATTGCCTCAGAGATGCTTTTAACCATCAATAAATTCAAGAACGCGGTTTTAAAATCAGAATACTTAAGGAAGCTATCGCAGGTTTTGGATATAGAAGAAATAGCGTTGTTAGAAGAGGTGCATAAGATAAAGCCGGACAGGCCCTATTTAAATTCCCAAAGCCCGGCACCTAAGAAAATCAATATTAATCCTACAGAAAAGTTATTGATTAAGTTGATGCTGGAGGAAAATGAATTTATCCGGCGCATAAAGGAGGCCTTAGAGCCCACAGATTTTCAGGATGAAAAGGCATGCCAGATTATCTCCACAATTTTTGAGCTTTTGGAGCAGGGCAAAAATATAGAGCCCAGCAGTTTAATCAATTATTTTGCAGATGAAGAGATTTCGCAGGTACTTTGCGAATCCACTTTGTCGCCTGAGATAAACGAACAAGACAGAGAGAAGATCGTAACCGAATGTATACAGCGGATTAAAAATACCAAACTATCGAGCAGAAGGCAAAGGTTGCAAGAAGAAATAAAAGTAGCGGAAAACTTAGGGGATGAAGATAAAATTAATAGATTAAAAGAAGAGTTCAATTGTTTAATTAAGAAGAGGTGAAAAAAATAAAATGAAGAAGAAGGAATACTCTAAAAAAGACGTAGAAAAAATTATTGCCTTAGGCCGGCAAAAAGGTTACCTCACTTATGATGAGGTAAATGACCTGCTTCCGGAAGAGATATATTCCTCAGAGGATATTGACCGTATCTTTGAGTTGTTAAGCAACGAAGATATACAGGTAGTAGAGAGCGAAGAGGAAAAAGAAGTAGTGAAACGGGCAACCCAGATTAAAGAAGACATGGCTGTGGAGCAGCCCAAGGTAGAAGAGCGGTTTCTTCCTTTGGATGACCCGGTAAAAATGTATCTTAAACAGATGGGCTCTATTTCTTTATTATCCCGCGAAAATGAAATTGAGCTTGCCAAGGAGATAGAGGAGGCAGAAGAAAATTTTAAGAAAGTGGTAATGGCAACTAAATTTGCCCGTGCCCAGATTCTTTATTTGGCGAATGAAATTATAGAAGGCAGGGCTAATTTAGAGGAGATAGTCAAAGGAGATATAAATTTTAAGAAGAACAATGCCATTAATAGGATTAAAAGGCTGAGCGAAAAGATAAGGGTCACTCGTAATAAAACTAAAACTTTGGAATTACTTTTGCAGTTTAATTTCACTACTTCTGTAATTGAAGCGGTAGTCTACAGGTTGCATACTTTGGTAAAGGAAATAGACTATTTATCCGTTAAGCGAAGGCAGTTAAAGCGCCGGCGCCTGCTTCTGAGGCGCATAGCAGAGCCCTATCCTAAAATAAAAGAACACCTCAAAATAATTAGATCAAAGCACATGAAGTTTAATCGTGCCAAGAAAAAATTAGTAGAGGCGAACTTAAGATTAGTGGTGAGTATTGCCAAGAAGTATACTAATAGGGGCCTATCTTTCTTAGATTTAATCCAGGAAGGAAATATCGGCCTGATGCGCGCAGTAGAAAAATTTGAATACAAAAGAGGATACAAATTTTCTACTTACGCTACCTGGTGGATAAGACAGGCAATTACCCGTTCCATTGCTGATCAGGCACGTATTATCCGTATTCCTGTACATATGACTGAGACCATAAATAAAATTATCCGTTTCTCGCGCATCTTTGTTCAGGAAAACGGCCGCGAGCCTACTCCTGAAGAGACCGCGCAAAAAATGCGCTTGCCTCAGGATAAGGTAAAGTCCATATTAAAAATTGCCCAGGAGCCCATATCCTTACAGATGCCTATTGGAGATGAGGGTGATACTCATTTTGGTGATTTTATTCAGGATAAAAAAGCCGTTTCTCCAGCGAATGCCACTGTGCGTACCATGCTTAAAGAGGAAATGAATTCAGCTTTAGGTACGCTGACCGATAGAGAAAAAAAGATACTGGTCCTGCGCTTTGGAGTCAGTGACGGCTGCCCGCGCACCTTAGAGGAAGTAGGTAAGGTCTTTAAGGTCACGCGCGAAAGGGTCCGCCAGATTGAAGCCAAGGCCCTAAAGAAACTCAGGCACCCTACGCGCTCCAGGCGCCTGCGTTCCTTCCTGGATATGACTATTGCCCACCAAAGGGAATAGTGAATTTTTTCTTGCCAAATCCGCAGTAAAATAGTATCATATAGTCTTAAGCTTTTCTTTAAAATAAGCGACGGGCCCATCCTACGCTTCGCTTTAGGATTGGGCCATAGTAAGTGAGAATTTCGGGGCCCATAGCTCAGCGGTAGAGCAGGTGACTCATAATCACTTGGTCGGAGGTCCGAATCCTTCTGGGCCCAGGTTTGAAAATTTATGCGGGCATTTAGCTTAGCCTGGTCAGAGCGCGTGCCTCACATGCACGAGGTCAGAGGTTCAAATCCTCTAATGCCCATATTGAATATCTTAGGATATAGGAGGTTCTCCTGTATCGCCCATATAATTGCATTTTTTAAGGAAGGAAACGCCAATTGGCAAATGTTGACTTAAAGGCACAGATAATCACTCTCATGCAACTACAAACCATAGATAGCGAGATTTATGCATTACAGCGCGAAAAGAATTCTCAGCCTGAACAAATTAAAGCGCTGGAAACTTCATTTGAAGATAAGAAACAGCATTTGGCAGCTCTGGAGAAAGGCTTCTTAGACCTACAAAAACAGAGAAAAGAAAATGAATTAGAGCTTGCCACAAAAGAAGAAGGCATTAAAAAATTACAGAATCAATTATTTCAGCTGAAGACCAATAAAGAGTATGCGGCAATGCTTAAAGAGATAGGCGATGCCAAGGCAGACACTTCGGTAATAGAAGACAAAATATTAGAGTTATTGGAAACCCAGGATAAGGCCAAAAAGAATATAGACGTGGAAAAAGAGAAGTTAGGGCTGGAGGAAAAGCAGCTTCATCAAGAGAAGCAGGTTATCGAAAATAGGATTAAAGAAATAGATGATCGCTTAGCTCAATTGGATGCACAGAGAAAACAACTTGCGCCCAATATCGACCGTAAAATTTTTTCTCAATACGAAAGGATATTGCTTAACCGTGACGGGTTAGCTATTGTTTCCGTAAAGGATAATTCCTGTAAAGGTTGCAATATGTTTGTGCCGCCGCAGGTGATTAACCTGATTAAAATGTACGAGCGCCTAGTTACCTGCGAGGTATGTAACAGGATACTGTATATTCCGCAAGATGAAGAAAGTTGAGATTTATATCGACGGTGCATCTAAAGGGAACCCCGGCCCCAGCGGCATAGGAGTAGTTATCTGTAACAATGGCGAAACGATTAAGAATATATCTAGCTATATCGGTAATGCCACTAATAATGTTGCGGAGTACACTGCCTTAATTTATGCCTTGGAAGAAGCGCTTATTCTGAAGGCGCAAACCCTTAAAATAAATACCGACAGCCAGCTTCTTTACCGTCAGATTAAAAGAATTTATAAAGTGAAAAATCCTAATATTATAGGTTTATATAATCAAGTTTTACATCTTATACCCGCCTTTAAAGAAGTAAGTTTTAGTAATATTCCGCGGCAGGAAAATCGCGGTGCGGATAAATTAGCAACACAGGCAATCAAACAACAGCTGAAGAAGAAAGCTCTTTGACACTTGGGCAGGTGGGGAGGTGGCTGCTCTGATTTATAGTCAGAGAGGAAAGTCCGGGCTCCAGAGGATAGCGCGCTCTGTAACCCAGAGTACCCTTTACAGGGGAAGGAAAGTGCCACAGAAAACAAACTACCCATATTTATTTTTAAGTATGGGAAAAGGTGAAAAGGTAGTGTAAGAGACTACCGTAAGCCATAGCGATATGGTTTGCAAGGTAAACCCCGCGCGGAGCAAGGCAGAATAGTCCCGCCTTTCCTGCTGGATAGGCAGGAATAAAAGTAATCCGCTTGAAAAACCTCATAGATTTTTATGAGGAAAGGCGGGAGGGTAAGCTGCTAGAGCCTTGATGGTAACATCAGGGTCGAGAGAAATGGCCACTAACAGATGCGGATAATCGTATCAAAACAGAACCCGGCTTATCCTCATCTGCCCGGTTATAAAAATTACACAACATTAAGTAACATATACTTATTTTTCTTAGGAGGGTAACAATATGTCCGGCCATTCAAAATGGAAAACAAATAAGTCAAGGAAAAACGCAGCAGACGCTAAAAAGGGAGCAGCCTATACTAAAATCATTAAGGAAATTACCGTGGCTGCGCGCGAAGGCGGCGGTAATACTGATACAAATATCAGGTTACGCACTGTTATATCCCGGGCTAAGGATCTCAATATGCCTTCGGATAATGTTAAGATGGCGATAAAACGCGGGACCGGCGAGGTTCCCGGCATAGTCTATGAAACCGTGATGTATGAAGCCTATGGCCCGGGCGGCGTTGCGATTATGATTGAAGCATTAACCGATAACAAAAACCGTACCACCGCGGAACTGCGCAATGTGATGTCGAAAAAAGGCGGAAATATGGCCGGAGCAGGTTCAGTCAACTGGATGTTTAGTAAAAAAGGTTACCTGCTTGTAGACAAAACTCAAATTAAGGAAGATGAGCTCATGTCTATTGCCTTGGATGCGGGGGCAGAAGATTTTAAATCAGATGATAAAAATTACGAAATATTTACCGCTGCCCATGATTTTGAAAAAATAAAACAGGCTATTCAGGATAAGGGAATAAAATTTCTTGATGCGGAAGTAACCATGATTCCCTCCTCAACCATTAAATTAACCGGCGGCGATGCCAAGCAGCTGCTAGGTTTAATTGATGCCTTAGAGGAACACGATGATGTGCAGCAGGTTTACGCTAATTTTGATATACCCGATGAAATAATGGAGCAGATATCTGCTTCTTGAAATATGAGAATATTGGGGATAGACCCTGCTTTAGCTATAACCGGATACGGCCTGATTGATTTTGGCAAAAAAAGCTTGGCTTTGTTAGAAGCGGGAATAATTAAAACTTCGGCATCTCACCCTGTGCCTGAACGCCTGGATAAAATATATAAAGCAACCGAAAAGCTGATATTTGATACTAAGCCCGATGTGGTAGTCTTGGAAAAATTATACGTCCATTATCGGCATCCTACTACCGCATATATCTTAGGCCAGGCACGCGGCGTCATTTGCTTGGCCTGCGCTAAAAACAAGGTAGCTTTAGCCGAATATGCGGCTACAAGGGTAAAGAAAGCGATAGTCGGTAATGGCCTGGCTTCCAAGCTTCAGGTGCAGAGGATGATCTTGGGCTTATTAAATTTAAAAATTGTCCCTAAATATACCGATGTTACCGATGCTTTGGCTTTAGCTGTAGCGCATAGTTACATTATTAGGGCAAAGGTATGATAGCGCGCATTCACGGAAAGATTATTGAGAAGGGCATAAATTATTTAATTATAGATTTGGGTGGTATTTGTTATGAGGTATTACTTCCGGCCTGCGTGATGCAGCGCATAGATAAAAATATAGGAGTGGATGGCATGATAAGCCTTATCACCTACCACTATTTTCAGGTTGAGCCTTCGCGCAGCACTCCGATGTTGATTGGTTTTTTGAATGAAATAGAAAAAGAGTTCTTCGAAGTCTTTATTACTGTCTCAGGCATAGGCCCGCGCGCAGCCTTAAAGGCATTAAATAAACCCATATCTTTAATTGCCCAGGCAATAGATGAAGCAGACGCAGAGTTCTTAAGATCCTTGCCCGGCATAGGCCAGCAAAGGGCTAAAGAAATCATAGCAAAACTTCAGAACAAAGTTGGCAAGTTCGGGCTTATACAAGACCATAAGATAAAAGAGGCAAAAGAAAAAATTAAAGATATCGAAGAAGAAGTTTTAGAGGTATTGACGCAGTTAGAATATAAAAAATCAGATGCCTTTTTAATGATAAAAAAAGCGTTAGAAAGATGCCCGCATATAGAAACAACAGAAGATTTGCTTAATGAAGTCTATAAACAAAGGAAAAAAACGTAAATCGTAATTCGTAAATGGTAATTTAAAAAATTGCGAGTTACCAATTACGAATTACCGATTACAGATTTAAACTATGCCAGAAGATAACATAAAAGCAGTTATAGAAGCATTGCTTTTTGTCAGCGAAAGGCCCTTGGCCCTTGAGAAGATGAAAGAGGTCTTAGCCCTTGATACGGTTGGAATTCGTAAGAAGCTGGAGGAACTACAAAGCGAATACGAAAGTTCTAACCGGGGTATGCGTATTGTTGAGATTGCCGGCGGATTTCAGATGATTACTGCTCCTCATTTGGCGGTATTTTTGAAAAAACTTTACAAAAACCGTCGCAGCGAAAGGCTTTCTAAGCCGGCATTAGAGACTTTAGCTATCATTGCTTATAAACAGCCGTTAACCAAGCCAGAGATAGAGTCTATAAGGAATGTTAACATAGACGGCATGATGCAGAATCTTTTAGAAAAAGGGTTAGTGCGTATTTGCGGAAGGAAAAAAGCACCCGGCCGGCCGTTTGTATACGGGACAACTCGGCAATTTTTAGAGTATTTTGGTTTAAAATCTTTGGAGGAATTACCCAAGATAGATAATTTTCAAGAAGCATTAGCCTCAAAATAAGGAGAAGACAGATGATATTGATGAAGTTAAGAAAGAAAATTGATAGCTTAGACAAAAAAATAATTCAGCTGTTGAATATGCGCGCTAATATTACCTTGGATATCGCCCAGATAAAACGCCGCCAAGGTAAAAGTATTTATTCACCGGAAAGAGAAAGAGAGGTCTTAAGAAAAACGGCTGCTGCTAGCCAGGGGCCTTTAACTGCTACTGCCTTAGAGGCAATTTACCGCGAGATTATGTCTGCAAGCTTAGCCATAGATAAGGTATTAAGAATAGCTTATCTGGGGCCGCAGGCAACTTTCACCCATCTGGCCGCATTAAAAAGATTTGGTTCGCAGGTAGAATATATTGCCTGTAATAGCATCCCTGAGGTTTTCTTAGAGGTAGAGCGTGATAATGCCGATTACGGAGTAGTTCCTATTGAAAATTCTACAGAGGGAGCGGTTACGCATACCTTGGATATGTTTGCGGATTCGGATTTACAGATCTGTTCGCAAGTGGTTTTAGATATATCGCACAATCTTTTAGCAAACTGTGCTAAAAATAAAATCAGACGGATATATTCTAATCCTCAGGTGTTTGGTCAGTGTAATATTTGGCTGCAGAAAAATCTGCCTGCTGCGCAAATACTAGAAGTTTCCAGCACCACGCGCGCAGCCCAGATTGCGGCAAAAGAAAAAAATAGCGCATGTATTGCTTCGCTTCTGGCAGCCAAACTCTATAAATTAAATGTTATTGCCAGGGATATCGAGGATTCGCCGCACAATATTACCCGTTTCTTGGTCATCGGTAAATCCGAAGCTCAAGAAACCAAAAATGATAAAACCTCTATTTTATTTTCTATTAAAGACAGGGTAGGCGCTTTATATGATATGCTGATGCCTTTCAAAAAATATAAAATTAATCTGACCAAGATTGAATCGCGGCCTTCCAAAAAGAAGGCTTGGGATTACTATTTCTTCCTAGATTTAGAGGGCCATCGCGATAACCCTAAAGTGAAAAAAGCGCTTTTGGAATTGGAAAATAAGTGTACTTTTTTGAAAATTCTCGGTTCTTATCCGGTGGGAGATTAAAAATTAGGGACGGTTCTCAAACCAAAGCAGAACTGTCCCCAGAAAAGGGATACTCTTAGATTATCTTGAGAACCGTCCCTGATTGATGATGAGTTTAGTAAGAAAAAATATATTAAATGTAAAACCCTATGTTGCAGGTAAGCCTATAGAGGAAACCAAAAGGCAATTGGGTTTAAAAGAGGTGGTAAAGCTTGCCTCTAACGAAAATCCTTTAGGGGTTTCTCCTGGAGCGCTTACGGCAATAAAAAAGAATCTCTCTGGCATAAACCGCTATCCGGATAGCCAGGGTTGGTATCTAAAGAAGAGGCTAGCCAGATTCTTGAATGTCCAGCCTCTAGAATTAGTATTAGGTAACGGCTCAGACGAGCTTATTGATATAATTATAAAAACATTCGTAGAAGACGAAGAAAATATCATTACTGCGGATACCACATTTTTGGAATATGAGATAATTGCCTCTATCTTGGGCCGACAGATAATAAAGGTCCCTTTAAAATACTTTAAATACGACTTGGAGGCAATTAAGAAGAAGATCACAAAAAAAACAAAATTAATTTTTATTTCCAATCCCAACAATCCCACAGGCACCTATGTTACTAAATATGAGTTGCAGGATTTTATCAAGGGCCTGCCAGAAGATTTGATATTAGTGTTAGATGAGGCATACGACACTTTTATAGACGTGGATGATTTTCCCAATAGCCTGGCGCTTATCCACAATAAAAACGTTATAGCCTTAAAGACCTTTTCCAAGGCCTACGGGTTAGCCGGATTAAGGATAGGATATGCCGTAGCAAGAACAGAATTTACGGCTTTTATGGAGAGGGCGCGTCAGCCTTTTAATGTTAATCTCTTAGCCCAACATGCAGCTATCGCAGCGCTAGACGACAAGAAATTCTTGAAGAAAACTAGGGAAGTAATCTTGGAAGGCAAGGATTATCTTTATGATAGTTTGCATAAGATGGGTATAAGTTATGTGCCGTCAGTGGCCAATTTTATCTTAATAGATGTTGGACGGGATGGCCTAACAGTATTTAAAGAAATGCTCAAATACGGAGTAATTGTCCGGGATATGCAGCAGTATGGCCTGAAAAATTTTATTCGGGTCACCATAGGAACTAAAAAAGAAAATGAGAGGTTTATTAAAGTGTTAAAGAAAGTTCTGCGTTAATAAGGGGGATAAAAATGATTATTGTTTTAAGGCAGGATGCCACAGAAGAACAGATTAACCATATTATTGATAGGGTACAAAAGTTAGGCCTAAAGCCTGTTCTTTCTAAAGGAACCGAGCGTTCTATTATCGGGGTTATTGGACCGGAGGAAGTATTACAGGTAACGCCTTTAGAGGTATTTCCCGGCGTAGAAAAAGTTATGCCGGTCTTAGCGCCTTACAAATTAGTCTCGCGAGAATTCAAGCATGAAGATTCGGTTATTGATTTAGGCAAGGGAGTTAAGATCGGAGGTAAAAAAATAGTGGCTATGGCCGGGCCCTGTGCAATTGAGAATATGGAAACCTTGCATGATATAGCTGTGGAGATTAAAAAAGCAGGGGCAACGGTATTACGAGGGGGGGCATTCAAACCACGCACCTCTCCCTACAGTTTTCAGGGGTTAGGGGAGGAAGGTTTAAAATATTTAAATCAGGTGGGCAAAGAATTAAATTTGGTTACGGTGAGTGAAGTAATGGATACTCGGCATGTAGAATTAGTGGCTAAATACGCCGATATATTACAAATCGGCGCCCGCAATATGCAGAATTTTAATCTCCTAAAAGAGGTGGGTGCTACCAAAAAACCGGTTCTCTTGAAGCGGGGCCCGGCCTCTACCATTAAGGAATTATTGATGTCTGCAGAGTACATTTTATCCGGAGGTAATTTTAACCTGGTTCTTTGCGAACGCGGTATTAGGACATTCGAAGATTTCACCCGTAATACTTTGGATATTAGCGCGGTGGCGGCAGTAAAACAGCTTTCGCATCTACCTATAATTGTTGATCCTAGCCATGCTGCCGGTAAATGGGGGTTGGTTTCTTCGCTTGCCAAGGCTGCAGTAGCAGCAGGCGCAGATGGCCTGATTATCGAGGTGCATAGCCATCCGGAAGAGGCTATGTCTGATGGCGCTCAGTCGCTTTTACCTGCGAATTTTTCTCAACTGATGAGTGATTTAAAAACCATAGCAAAAGCTATTCAAAGAGAGATTTAATTTATGAAACTATTTAAAAAAGTAGCGATAGTAGGCGTGGGTTTAATTGGCGGTTCTATTGCCTTAGCTATAAAAAAGAAACGGTTGGCTTATGAAGTTGTAGGTATCGCTCGCCACAAAAGAACTTTATCTTTAGCCAAGAAAAGCGGCGCCATAGACAGAGGCTCACAGAGCTTGAAAATAATTAAGGGCGCAGATTTATTAATTTTAGCCACTCCTGTAAACACCATATTAAATTTAGCGCCTGCTATTTCTAAAATTATAGATTCTCGATGCATAGTCATGGATGTGGGTAGCACAAAGGAAGCAATAGTCGCAAAACTTGATAAGATATTTCCTCAATTTGTAGGGGCTCATCCTTTAGCCGGCTCAGAAAGGCGCGGAGTAATCAATGCCTCTAGCAACATCTTAGAGGATTCTCTCTGTATCTTAACCCCCACTGCTAAAACATCCGCTAGAGCATTAAAAATGATACAGGTATTTTGGAGACAGTTAGGTGCCCGGGTAAGTTTATTAACCCCAAAGGCGCATGATAAGATTCTCTCTTTAGTCAGCCACCTTCCTCACCTCGCAGCATTTTCATTAATAGAAACTATACCTACTCAATATTTAAAATTTTCTGCAAGCGGCCTTAAAGGAACTAGCCGTGTGGCCCTTTCGGATGCCCAACTTTGGGCAGATATCTTTTTAACCAATCGAAAGAATATGCTCAATGCCATTGGAGGTTTTGAAAAGAATATTTCTCGGTTAAAATCCGCGATTAAAAATAAAAACAGAAAACAGGCAATTAGTATTTTAGAGAAAGCCAGGAATAAAAGAGAACGCATAGAATGATTATTGCCGTTGACGGTCCAGCCGGTGCGGGGAAAAGTACAGTAGCAAAACTATTAGCTAAGAAGCTAGGTTTTCTTTATATTGACACTGGTAGTATGTACCGGGCACTAACCCTGGCGGTTTTAGAAAAAAAGATAGATACTAAAGATATCCCCGCCTTAATTAATATAGCCGCTACCATAAAAATTAACCTCATAAATACTCAACGAGGCTCCCTGCAAGTATTTTTAGATGGCCGTGATATTACTGGTTTAATCCGTAAACCTGAAATAACCCAATACGTCTCCGACATCGCCAAGATTAAAGAAGTAAGAGAAATAATGGTAAAGTTGCAGAGGCATTTGGGGAGCGAGCAGGATGCTGTTTTAGATGGGCGTGACATAGGAACCGTGGTATTTCCCGATGCAGATAGAAAATTTTATATTGACGCAGAATTTAAAGAAAGAGTCAAGCGTAGATTTAAAGAATTAAAAGGCTTAAGTCCAGATGTCACCATAGAGGATATAGGGAAAGATTTAAAAAACCGCGATACCATTGATTCTACCAGAGAACACTCTCCTTTAAAAAAAGCAGAGGATGCTATTTATATAGACACTACCGATATGACGATTGAGGAAGTAGTTAATGAACTATTGAAAATAATACAAGGGCCGCAAGCTACAGGCCACAAGCCTCAAGGCTTAAGATGAAGATTAATCCTTAAGCTTGAAGCCTGAAGCTTGAAACTTGAAGCAATATGGATAAATCACTAATACGTAATTTCTCAATTATTGCCCACATCGACCACGGTAAATCCACTTTAGCAGACAGGATATTAGAATTAACCGGGGCAATCGATAAGAAACACACCAAGACTCAACTATTAGATGATATGGATTTGGAGCAGGAACGCGGTATAACTATCAAGGCATCTATGGTAAGGTTATCTTATAAGGCATCCGACGGTAAATCTTATATCTTAAACCTCATTGATACTCCCGGCCACGTCGATTTTACCTACGAAGTTTCTAAATCTCTGGCTGCCTGCGAAGGAGCGGTTTTGGTGGTAGATGCCGGCCAAGGCATAGAAGCTCAAACTATCGCTAATTTCTATTTAGCCAAAGATAATAAGTTACAGATTATCCCGGTGATTAATAAAATAGATTTAAGTTCTGCGGATATCGTGCGCACCCAAAAACAGATCGTCGACATACTGGGATTTAAAGAAGAAGAGATTCTTCTGGCCTCAGCCAAAGAGGATATTGGTATAGAAGAAATATTGGAGAGAATAGTGAAAGTCATCCCTCCGCCTTTAGGTGAAATCAACCATCCTCTTAAGGCGCTGGTATTTGATTGCCGTTTTGATACCTTTAAAGGGGTGGTGGTTTTTGTCAGGGTTATGGATGGGCAGTTTGATAAGGCTACCCAAATAAAACTTTTACATACGGGTAAAACCTACAAAATAGAAGAAATAGGAGTCTTTAAAGATTTAAAATATTCTGCAGCAGATTCTTTATCTTGCGGAGAGGTAGGTTATCTTACTGCCAATATCCGTGACCCCAGAGAGATTGTTATCGGCGACACCTTAACAGATATCAAAAATTCCTGCGAGCATGCATTGCCCGGTTATAGGACTATTAAACCCTTGGTATTTTGCGGTATATACCCGGTTAATCCGGGAGACTTCCATAAGTTACGCGACGCCATAGATAAACTAAAATTGTCCGATGCCTCCTTCGTTTATGAACCGGAGAACTCACAATCATTTGGCTCAGGGTTTCGCTGCGGTTTTTTAGGGCTTTTACATATGGAGATAGTCCAGGAGCGCTTGGAAAGGGAATACGATTTAAATCTTATCTTGACCGTGCCTAATGTCGTTTACAGAATAAGAAATAGAGATGGTGAAGTCCTAGAGGTGGATACGCCGGCAATGTTGCCGCCACAGCAAGATATCGCTGAGGCACTTGAACCATACGTGAGTTTGTTGATGATTATACCGGTTGATTGCATAGAGCTTGTTTGCGAGTTAGCTAAATCCAGAAGAGGTAATTTTCAATCCCGTGAATATCTGGGTGAGGACAGGGTAAAACTTACTTTTGAAATACCGCTTGCTGAAATCATCGTAGATTTTTATGACCGGTTAAAATCTTTGACTAAAGGATACGGTTCACTGGATTATGAGTTTTATGATTATCTGCCGACAAATTTAGTGAAGTTAGAGGTAATGTTAAACGGTGTGGTCTGCGATGCCTTTTCTTTTTTGATGCATAAAGATAAGGCTGTGTCTCGGGCCCACTCCTTGGTTAATCGCCTGAAAGAATTAATTCCCCGGCAGGTATTTGAAATAGCTATCCAAGCCAAGGTAGGTTCACAAATTTTAGCTTCGCAAAAAGTAAGGGCCTTGGCAAAACACGTAACCTCTAAGTGTTACGGCGGAGATATTACCAGAAAACGTAAACTCTGGGACATTCAGAAACAAGGCAAAAAACGTTTAAAACAATTTGGAAAAGTACAAATTCCCCAAGAGGCATTTCTGGAGGTGCTAAAATTATAATGAAAAAGAAATCTGTAATCCGCGACTGGGTTGAGTCTATAATAGTTGCTTTTATTTTAGCCATGATTATACGCACCTTTGTGGTGCAGGCATTTAAGATTCCTACCGGCTCTATGCGGCCGACACTTTTGGAAGGTGACCTGATTTTGGTGAATAAATTTATATATGGTGCTAAGCTACCTTTTACGAATATGACATTGCCTGCGATACAAAAGCCGCAACGCGGCGATGTGGTAGTTTTTATCTATCCGGAAAACCCCAAAAAGGATTTTATCAAAAGATTAGTGGCAATAGAGGCAGAGACAGTGGAGATTAAAAATACCGCCATATATATTAATGATAAACTTCTTAGCGATCCGTTATTTAACCAGCGCTACTACTATAATCGCGGGCCCTTTGCCCAGGAGGGCAAAAAGATTATAGTCCCCAAAGATAGCTGCTTTGTGCTAGGGGATAATTCTGCTTCTTCTCAAGACAGCCGGTACTGGGGGTTTGTGCCCCGTAAAAATATTATAGGCAAGGCTACACTGATTTATTGGCCGCTTAACCGTATCAGGATTATCAAATGAATTTTGCCAATAAGATATCTACGATGAGGATATTAAGCGTCCCTTTTCTTATCGCCTGCCTGATTTATTATTCTATAGAGAGGGATTACTTAAGATTCGTTGCCTTAGGCATATTTACGCTGGGGGTTATTTCCGATGCGGTTGACGGTTACATTGCCAGAAAATCCCAACAAAAATCAAAGGCAGGATTAGTATTGGACCCTTTAGGCGACAAACTGCTTTTGCTGAGTGCTTTTATCTGCCTTTATTTAGTTAAGGATTTTCCTGCGCATATAAAGTTTCCGCTCTGGGTTGTTTTAATTGTGATTAGCCGCGATGTAATAATCATGTTGGGCGCAATAGTTATCTTTATAGTAAAACAAGAAATAAGCGTCCTTCCGACTCGATGGGGAAAACTTACCACTACTTTTCAGATGTCATCAGTCATTAGTGTCCTGCTACAATTAAAATTGTCTTATATCTTTTGGAATATAGCGGCAGTATTCACCGTTATTTCCGGCATTGACTATGTCCGCAAGGGCTTTAAGGTATTATATGGCGTGGATAATCATAACCATAATAGGTAGTTATCTTCTTGGTTCTGTACCTACGGCTTATATCTTTGCTAAGTTCACCAAAGGCATAGACATACGTAAGTTTGGCTCTGGTAATGTAGGGGCTACCAATGCCATACGCATATTGGGCAAGGGCCCGGGCATTGCGGTTTTAATTTTAGATATTTTAAAAGGTTTTGCCGCAGTGATTTTATTAGGAGATTTAGCAGCCGCTAAAGTTGCATTTATTTCGGATGAATTATTACGTATTATTTTAGGAATAAGTTGCATATGCGGCCATAACTGGACGATTTTCCTAAGATTTAAAGGCGGTAAAGGTGTAGCCACTACCTTTGGGGTATTAATCGCTTTGGCAGTTAAGATTAGTGGTTTTAAAATAATCTTAGGGATGACCGTCCTTACCTGGTTCGTAGTTTTCTTAATAGCCAGAATAGTTTCTTTGGCTTCGCTTTTAAGCGGCCTGGCTCTTGTGTTATACATGGTTTTATTTAAGCAGTCCCGTATTTTGATAGTTGCTAGTATTATCTTATCAATTTTTATTATTCTGCGCCACAAGTCAAACCTGAAAAGAATCCTGCAGGGAAAAGAACCCCGTCTCAAATGAGCACATAACTTATGGAGTAGTAATTTCAATATGCTCCGACATAAGTTATAAGTGCGAATTTGACCCCGCACCTTTTTAATATTCAAGCATTTATTTTAAAAAATATGAATAAATAAAAGGTGCGGGGTTAGTTCAGCCATCAAACTTATGTCCTCCTTCGCCAAGGCTTCGTAGGACTATCCCCCGAAGCTTTAGCGCAGGGGGATGTTCGCTTACGCTCCATAAGCTTGGGCTTCACTAAAGAAAGCGCTTTCCTATTTTTAACTTATTGCCTTGAAACCCGATAAAGTAGAATGCTATACTTGAAATGTAATTATATAATTTTTTTTGAGCTCTTTTTAAAGACTTTTTTAAACAGCAAAAAGACTATTTCACGAAAAACGCTACACCTTGCCACAGTTTCGTGATGAGGTCGCAAAGCTCATAGGGTCCCCACCAGCCACAATTATAGGTAAGGGGATAGCCGGGTTACCGAAGAAATAGGAGGAATCTAAATATTTTAAGGTTAACCCGGCTTCTTATTAAAGAGGATAAAAAATGAGAGACTTACTCTTTAGGAACATAACTTCTACAGATAAAAAAAGAAAGATAATTGCCTCTTCAGAAATAGACGATAAGCAGGGTATGCGTACTATTATCAGGCGGCATTTTGTTTGTATTGTTAAAGAAATTAAGGAGAGAAATCTCACAAAACCCCTACCGTATCTATATGTTCTCAAAGAACACAATAGCAAAGAGCATAAAGAAAAATTTTTTTTCCGAATAAAAGGGAGTATTTGCGCTATCAGCAATGACAAGCTGTATTTGATATTATTTATGCATTCTTTAAAAATAAATCTCGTTGCTTCTAAACCTTTAGGTAAATTGTAGCCTTAGAAGAAACATGATAAATTCAGAAGGCAGTTCTAGTATGGAAGACCGCAGGTTGTTCGCGAGGATACAGCTCAGGATCCCCTTAAAATTCCTGGATTCTTCTAGCGGCAGAGAAGGCATAGCAGAGACAGTGGATATTAGCGGTAACGGAGTGGGTATTGTTACCTTTATTACTAAAGAAAATTTAGTGCTCAATACAAAGTTAGACCTGTGGATAGAGATACCGGATCATCACGCTCCTTTTTATACTAGCGGAGAAATAGTCTGGTCTCAACTCTTATCAGATGGGGCGCTTCAGCGGTTGGGGATATGCCTGGATAATATTGACTTTATAGGTTTAGCTAGGGCCTTGGAAATTAATGGGATTTGAACCTAAAAAAAGTTGACAAAGAAGAAAAAATAAGGTAAACTTAATAAAAGCTTTTTAAAACTTATTATTAATCCGGCATAACCCAATTTAGGGGTAGATTGGGTTTGCCACGGTAAATTGTAAGCCGGATTGACGAAATGGGTCGGTCCGGCTTTCTTTTTTATACGTTCGCGGTCAATTTACGGCAAAAATAATAGCCGCTAAGTATCAATTTGCAGATTTTGGGCTAGAGAAATTGATTGACAGAGAGAATTTAGGAATTTATACTACCTCTTAAGGAGGGGGTAGAAAATGAATAAAAAGACAAACTATAAATTGAATCTTTTAATATTGATTTTGGCAACAGGTTTAGTTTCACAGACCAATGTTTTAGCCGCCGATACATTTGACATCTCCTATGTTCTTACTGAGGGCGGGACTAGATTAGAATTAGATGCGGCAAATCCTTATAAAGGTGTTCAATTAACAGTAACTTCTACCGCAGCTACCCAATACGAAATCATCCAGAGTTTAGTCAGGCCTTTGGAAAATCGCGATAATCCCAGTATAGTATTAAACCAGAATTTTGTCTTTCGTGGGTTAAGAGGGACAAACCGCTTCGGCAATTTCCGCGTTCCTACAAACGATACTCCTGTTAGGTCTAACGAGATTCTTTACGTATCTAACAGCACGGGGGATCAGGATACCATGACTTTAGTATACGGCTTGGTTAATATAGAAGATATAACGCCCGGTTATTATCAGGGACAGATCAGTTTTACCTTAAGGCCAATAGGTTCCGCCAGGCAAGAGGTCACTAAGTATTTATATGTATATGTTACTATTAGCCAAACCAGCGAGGTTAAACCGCGTATTGAAATTACGACAGCTACCGGGCTAAAGGCTATTACCCTTAATCCTAAAAAAGACGAAACTAAAAGTGCGGATATTTTAGTAAAGATAAACGGTAGTTTTAAAAAAATGTTTAGTATACTGCAATTTTTGCCTATGCCTATTGAATCTAATGATGGCAGCCAGCTTGATTGCAATATAGTTAGTGTGACAGTAAAAGAAGCGAAAAAAGGATTGGGCACTCAAAATATGCCTTTATCTTCCCAGTTTCAGACCCTTTATACCTCCAGCCCTAATGGAGAAGCCGACGATGCTTTTATCATTACTTATAGCTTGGCAGATTTATCCGGCCAGAAAGCAGGCAGGTATACTGGCCGCATCCAATATTTCTTAGATGAGATGGGCACGCAAACAAAGCTGGAAACCCTGGGATTAGAAATAGAAAATGAGCGCATCTTTGATCTTTCGATTATTCCACAAGACCAAAAGGGCGTAATCGAATTCCGTAACCTGAAACCCAGAGATCCGGCTAAACAAAACGAAGTAGTTATCCAAATAAACACCAATATCGCAAAGCAATACCAGGTAAGTCAAAAAGTTTCCTCGGATTTGACAAATAAAGAAGGGAATATTATTCCTTCCGAATATTTTAACTTACGCACAGAAGATTTGGATACCAAAGGGGCATTGAAGTTTCCTCAGAAAGAACCGGCCCATGCGGGAGAAACAGTTTTATTTGTGTCGGATGCTAAAGGGTCAGCTGATAAATTTAAGGTTATCTATGAATTAACTTGCCCGGAAAACCTAAAAGCCGGTGACTATTCAGCGAGAATTACTTATTCGTTGTTAGAGATATAAAAAAGGAGGAAAAATGTTAAAGCCAAAGATTTTAAAAAAATTTTTTAGAGAAGGAGGTGAAAAAATGAGATTACTTACTATTTTGTTTGTAGCTGCTTTAATTGTAGCTTTGCCTGTGTTAGCAAGAGCGGATATTAGCTTGACCGTGAGTGCTTCGGTAGATAGCGGAACATCTTTGGGTACGCACACTTTATTAAGATGCACAGGATATAATTACAACACCAGCGGAGATCCCTTTGTCCAATGCTCGAATCTCGGGACTCAAACCGCTATGGCTTTTGGAAGCTTAACTAACCGTTTATTGAAAACTGACGGTACAGATGATGGTGGAGCGGATTGCTTCTATGGCGGAGTTTTCTACATCGTATATCTGTATCCGGATGTTTGGGGTGGCAAGGGTTATGACTTAAAGCAAAACGCAGGAACATTTTCTGCTACGATTCAGAATTCGGTTGTCATGACTCCTACCTATTCCTCTTCTGATAAATATCTTGGACAATCTGCCCAGGGAGATTTAAACCCAGCGGGAATAACAGGAGAAGTAAAGGGTCCTGCAGTATTAGCTAAAGACGGTGGCTCGATTCTGAAAGCAAGAAGGCCAAGGATAGTGCGTGCCGAATATGGCATACCGCCTAAGCCTAAAGTGGGAGAATCACGTCCGGCTAATTGGCAAGCAGTACCCTTGACAACACCCGGAGGAACGAGCTATACTGGTAGCGTAGTCATTACCTTGACGGAGTTACAATAAAGATTCTTTTCAAAGAGAGAGTTATTAGCTGTAAAGCTAGTATTTCCTTTTTTTAGAATTTTGCTTTGGGATGACAGGAAATAGGGTTAGGTCTTTTCATCCCAACGTCTTAATTTATAAAAAGTAAGGAGCAAGATGAATTTTATAAAGATAAGGGTGTTTTTTTTAATTTTGATATTTATATTTTTACTCTCCTTGCCTTTATATGCAGAAAGTCTATCCTTTAGATTGGATCAGTCTAAAATAAAACTCAGTATTTCCCCCGGAGCCTCTCAGGCAGGAGAAATTAAAGTTTATAGCCAGTCTGACGAAGTTATCAAACTAAAGGTCTATTTAGAGGACTGGGTTTATTCTAATCCACTTGACGGTTCTAAAAATTTTTCACCTGCTGGTAGCAATTCAAATTCTTGCGCTCCTTGGATAAACTTTAATCCTACCGAATTCAAGCTTCCTCCCTACGGAGTCACTATCATAAACTATATAGTTAATGTTCCCAAAACTGCAGCCGGCGGCTATTACGCGGTAATGTTCTTTGAGACTTCGTTTGATCAAGCGAAGAATTCCGAGTTAACCGGACAAAACGAAATTAAATCCGGTGTAGGGTTAGCCTTGAGGTTGGGATCTTTATTTTATGTAGAAGCCAAAGATACGTTGAAACGCAGCGCAGAATTAAGTAACTTCTTTGTGATGAAAGAAGAAAAAAATAAATACTTGTCTATCTCTTGCGATTTTAAAAACGTAGGTAATACCTATATTACTGTTGCCAGTTCCTTCCATATTATGGATAAACAAAGTTTAGTGCGTGCCCGCGGCGAATTTAACGAAGGGTATACTTTCCCGCAAGATAAAGTAACGCTAAAATCAGCCTGGAAGAACCCTATCCCACAAGGAAAATATGATTTAGTAATAACTTTAGATTTAGGAAAAGCTCAACAAGAGGCCAATTTAAGCCGTGGCCCAATTTTGGTTAAGGAAACGAATATAGAAATTGGTGCGGATGGGGAGGTTGTCAGGGTGGGTGAGTTACAATAATAAATGTACAATAGGTGGAAAGTTAAAGAAAATAAGAGGGATGAAGAAAAATCCCTCTTATTTATTTATGGTTAGTTCAAAGATGAAAAATAAGATAAAGACTAATAAGCTTGTAGGGAAGGTTTCTATCCTTTTCTTTACATTAGTTTTTTTAAACTCTACGATCTTGCCTACCCTTGCTTCCAACGCAGTGCCGGAATTCCTTTGTGAGGTAGGGATAAAGTTTTATCATGAAGGTAGATATGACGATGCCCTTATGGAATTTAAAAAAGCACTATTAATTCAGGCAGATTATGCGCCCGCCTTAAAATATATCCAACAAATCGAAGAGATGAAATTAGTGCCGGAAGTTGGCGAGGGAATTCCGCCAGTTCTAGAATTGCCAGCCGGAGCATCTCCTGAAGCAATCAGTAAAGCCCTTGATCTTATTGAAATGCAAAGGGAGGTTATTACAGAAAAACGATTAATTGCTCCTAAAGCAATAACTCCTTTTGCTTTAGAAATACCACTGGTTAAAATCGAGGCACCGGTAGTTTCCAAAAAGAAAATATCCCCTCCGAAAATATTGCTACTTGATGAGTCATTAAGTAAACTAAAACAGCCGATCGAGATTGAAATGGGTAAAAGCGTTATAATTGCCGGTAGGAATATACAGAAGTTTTTAGTAACCTCACCCGAAATAATAACAGTAGAGAGGAAGAGTGCCGATGAACTTTTGGTTACTGGGAAAAATATGGGTTACACCTACTTGCATATTTGGGATGATTCTGGCCGCTGGACAACAGAATGGTTAGGGGGATTCCCCAGGCCTGAAGGGCCTAGTTACGAAGAATTACTACGCCGCCAGGAAGAGATGGCCCGTAATTTTAAACTTAGTTATAGTTTAGATTGGATATCTCTATATACAGGAAGAAGATGGAATTCTCTTAACAGGAGTTCATATCTGTATTCTTATAGTCTTGGTCTAAACGGCCCCACCCCATACGGAAACATCGACTCCGCAGCAACTATACGTAGTGATAAGACTAATACGGATATTACTTATTTTACTCTTGGTTTAACTAATGGCCAAATCGGGCCATTTAAGGGGTTTGGTTTACGCGGTTTTGATTTTTCTCCTTATTTTTCTAATCTTGCTTTTCCGGGAGCGACCCTGCGCGGTGGCATGTTCACTTCACCAGCTTTTAATAATAAAATAAATTATACAGCTTTCTGGGGTAGGGAAGGCGGGGGTAGGTACGGTAATCTTTCTCCGGGCTTAGGTAAAATAAAAGATTCTTTTGTTGATGGCTTCAATATAGATTACGCCCCTACTAAAAAACAGGACTATAAGTTTACTCTTGTACATGGCTGGGGCAGGGATAGGGGTCCGCTTCTTAATAGCTATGATTATGATTTAATAGGCAACTGGAATTTTGATAAGTTGGGGCTAGGCTATGAGATTGCTCACGATAGCGAGAAACTTGCCCAACTTTTTAATCTTCGTTATAAGCAGAAAAAGATAAATTTTTCTGCTGAGTTAAGGGATATAGACAAAGCTTTTTATTCTGTTACTGGTAATGGCTGGAGGCAGGGGCAGAGGGGCGGACTTTTTAATATAAGTTATAGCCCAACCGACAAATTATGGCTTACTACTATGCTAGATGTATATCAGGATAGGCTTTTTCCTGCAGAAGAGAATCCCGATCGTTGGAATGAAGATCTTGATATGGATGCCAATTATCGCTTGGATGAAAAGACTTCTTTTAATGCAAACTATACTTTACAAAATGAATTAGGGCGCCTGTCACAATACCGTTATGAAAGCTCAGGGGTTGGTATATCTAAGACAATTGAATTTATTAGGGATATTTCTCTTTATGCTAATTATTATCATCAGGAAAACACTAATTATTCTTCCCATGCCTCTGATTATATCAATGACAGGGTCTTTGCGGGTTTAAGATTTAAGGTAGCTGGTGATTTATATTATTATTTGAATAAGGAGATTAATTGGCTGCAGCAACGTTACGTAGCAACGTGGGCCAACCCCAATGCCTTAGAAATGGGTTTAGACTGGTCCGATAATCAGATTGGCAGGTCTCTTTTTTACGGAACGCTACGTTTTACTTATCGCGACGAAGATGATACGGATACTTTCATAACGTTACTATCCGGAGAAGATTATGTAGAAGGTTACGCGGAATTATCTTATCGGCCCACTTCTTTAGACGCAGAATTATACGGCTCCTGCCGCATACGCAATGTCTGGGCAGATAACCCTGCGGTTACCAAACGCATGGAAGCAGATTTTAATGCCGGGATGCGCTATTTTTGGGATACGGGTATGCATTGGGATGCTATAGGCAATATTGAAGGTTACGTATTTAAAGATTTTAATTCAGATGGCTTAAGGCAAAGGGATGAACCTCCGGTAGCAGGGGCGAAGGTATGGTTAGGCAAAGATAAATCGCAGGTAACTGATATGTTTGGTTATTATAAATTTAAAGGAGTGAAGGCACAAAAAGCCTATGTGAGTTTAGACACTTCAACTATCCCTTCAGGTTTTGTTTTGACCGTGCCGGCGATACATGAAGTTTCCGTGGTTAACCGGGGCAGTACAAGAGTAGACTTTGGGATTATTTCTCATTCGCAAATTAGCGGGATTATATTTGAGGATATGGACCGAGATGGTAGCTATAGTGGCAAAGACAAAGGTATTAAAGGCATCATTGTTACTTTGGACGATAGCACAACGGTTATTAGCGATACCAACGGTTATTATTATTTTGTGAACGCAGCTACGGGTGAACATGTATTAAAGTTAAATCTTAATAGCCTTCCTATTTATTTCCTGCCAGAAGTAGTCATTACAAAAGAAATCTCCCTTTATGAGGGAGCAGAGTATCATTATAATATCCCTTTAAAAAGAATTAGCGAATAGGTTTAGCGGTAGTAAATAGTCTGAAGAGAAGCAGCGGCTGTGTTACCGTTGGCTAGTTTGACCATGGTTTGAGCTTCTTCCTGGATAACATCCGTAGGGTTATTCATAACTTGTTCATTTTGTTTTGTTGGCACTTCGCTAGATGCAATACTGTTATTTTCTTGCTTGGGTTGTTTACTTTCAATTGCAGGGGCATTCACTCCCGGAATAACAGGTATGGTACAGGTTATGGTAAGGGCTATTCTGTCTTCAGCTTGGGCAATATCTGTTAAGGAAAGCACAAACATTAGGCCAATTACAACTTTTTTTAGTTGGTTTTTCATTTTAACCCTCCTGATTTAATTTGCCCTCCGTGGCAGTGGGACTGACCCCCATCAGTTCTCTTGTCTAAAATCCCCATTAATTCTTTTTTAAAGTCATCTTCATTTTTAATATTCTCTCCGCTAAATTTAAGTTTTTTCAGGAACTCTATAGACCAGGATAAGAGCTTGGCCCTGGATATTTTAGCCCCCGATGAAAATAGGGCATCTTTACCGACCTTATCAAGGAAATCTACTTCTTGGCGGTTTAGGAAGGTTACTACGCGTTCAGTTTTTTCTGGGTACATTGCCTTTTTCATCTTAATCAACCTACTTCATAAAAAAGCCCCGGCAAACTTTTCTCACCGGGGCGCGACCTGCTTAACAAAAAACCCTAAAGGCAATCTTTAGGGTGTCTCATTTTGCCTTTTTTGGTAACGCAGCCTCCCGATTTTTACATCGGGACTGTCGCTTTGCGCCCCAGCATTGCTGCTAGTTTGCCTTTGTCAGTAAGGCTTTACTCCTAACTGTCAAGATAAGTATAACATAAATTTGCTAAAATTTCAAGTTTACAAATTTATAAATTTACCAATGGGCTTATACTTCGACGGCGCTAAAAACCGCAGCCTTTAGGCTGCGGATAATCTATACGCCGCTTAAGTATTTCGCTACGGGAATTAGCCCGCAGAGCTTCATTCTAAGTATACGTCAATACGCTTGATTTGGCGGGATCTTACCTGTTGGGCATATGGGGATGGTATAGTATTGCAAGAGATTTCTACGGATTTTTCATCCTTATCCATAAAGAGTATTTTTTTAGGGGAAACTCCGTTTTTACCGAAGGTATTACGCCTCTTGGGGTTATGATAAACTAGGCGTATTTTACTCAAGAAATTAAAGGCGTAAGTTCCTTCTTTTTTAGTAAAGAGCCATCCTGCTAATGCGGGTTCAAATTTAAGGCATAATTCATTGTTTTTTAAGCTAAAGGGCTGCTTTCCGATATTCATTACCAGCCATAAATGCAGGAACTCTGCAGTTGAACCGGATAGGCGCGCCACAAAACCGTTACCGTGTAAATTTTTGTCTGGGAAAGCGCTGCTTACTATAAAGGAAGAGTTTTCCAGAATATTCCTGCCGTACCTGGCAGCCGGCTGGAAAGGTATAAGCACATTTTTAAAATCGGCGTAGAATTCTTCATAAAGGCCGCAAGCCAAAATTTCTAAAAGATATTTATATTCCATATGCAGCCATATAGATTCATTTTCCAGCCAACCGGGAGTAAATGCCCGGCACCTGCCTATTTCTTCAGGTGCACTTTTTAAGGGCGCGGTTACCTTGTACATCTTTAGTTTTTTATCATAAAGCAGGCTTTTCTTTACCGCTTGATACAGCTTTGCACAAGCTTTAAGGCCGGGTAATATCCTTAAGGCATGCATTTGCCCTTCTAAAAACAAAGGAAGCTTTTTTTGGGTAAATTGAGTAGGCTGCACAAAGTTATTTTCTAGCAGGGTGTATTGGGTAACTTCATTAATAAAATATGAATAATAAATGCCGTTTTTGTCTTGGGCCTTAGCTATTCCCGCATCTATCTTGTTTAAGGCATTATTTAAGATATCTTTTAAGTATCCCGCATCTATTTCCTGTTCTTTGCCGCTTAGGCCCATCTTAGTCTGATAGCGGTACTCTTCTTTAAGAGAGTAACTTTTGTCCCAATAATAATAATCTTTTTCAACAGAGTTATCGCTAAGATAGTCGGTAAATAACTTATCCAGAGCAATTAAAAAATTAAATATTTCTTCACTTAAAGAAACTTTTCTTGCCTTTATTTTTTCTAAAGCCTCCTTTATAAAAATAATCAGGCGCTTTAATTCCAATGTTTCACATAGCGAAGAACCAAATAATCCGGGTAAACCGTTTAAGGCATCAAACCAGTTAGGTTTATTTGCCTCCATTTCTATGCCCATACCGAAAGGGTCCAAAGAAGCTAATTTATTGACGGCTAAACACACTAATTTATTAATCAGGCTAGTACGGTAAATATTGCCAAGGCCATATTGTTCTCTTACGGTATGGGGATGGTCAGTTCTCTTTTTAATCATCCCTTTCTTAGCTTCATCAGCTACAACCGCATGCAGTTGTTTTGGTTTGCCTTCATGCAGAAGGTATTTTTCTCTTCTTGGCCTGACTATTTCAGCGTTGTCATAGAACCCGAAATTTTTATTATCAAAGAGAAGTGCTCTTAAATCTTCAGGATAAATAGCAAAGTAACTTTCCAATAAATCCAGATTATAAACCCAGTGGTCTGTCCAGAATCCTTCGCCGTGTTCTGCCTCTTGGTGTTTTTTGCTGTAAGAAAGTAGGATATTTAAGAATTCATCACAAGAAGTTTTTAATTTAATTTTATTTTTTTCCAAAAAGAGAATAACCTCTCCCGGCGTAAAGGGGTTATGTAAAAAATTACGCAAGTCAGCGGTAGATTCTGCTTTGACCAAATCTTTTATGATAGCTTCAAGTTTGTTTTTTTCTTCAAGCGTAAAATAAGCCCCTTTAATTACTAAAGGATTAAAGCCGTCTGTCTGCAGGAGGTTAAAAAAAGTAACAATATCGTCTTCTTTGATATCCGGATTAAACCAGACATTACAGCGCCGGTTTTGATTCATATCCCGGTAGTTGCCGTTACCTTGAGAGAAGTAAGTAGGTTGTATTTGGAATTTATTATAGTCTCTTTCTAGGTCGCCGTGCTTACGGGAATAGAGGTAAAATACCACCTGCCCGCGGCCAGAATTTCCCGCCTTTGGCGGGATCCCGTTCGATACTTTAAGAGGTGAACGGGAAAATACTATTGGTTCTCCGCCTCTGATTATATTGTCCAGATAAGTTTGCTTAGCGTAAAAGTCAAATTCTTTAGAGCTGCTTGTGGTGGCTATATTTTGTTGCAATTCTTCAATAATTTTTCTATTTTCATTTGTTTTTTTAGTTAAATAACCGGATGCAGTAATTTTTTTGAGAGAAGAATTTAGTTTTTCTAAACTTCCCATATAACCGCATAAGCAAAAGAAACTCTTTTCTTCCTTTTCTTTAAGTACGATATCAAGCGGCAAGAAACAGCAGGGGGTTTTACTGGAGATAGCCTGTTGTTTGGGGTAAACAAAATTCTTGGCAGCCAAGAATTGGCGGGGACAGGAAAAATCAGTAACCGGGCCAAAGATAGTCTGCGGGTCAACTATGGGTTTTATTATTTTAGCTGTATTTTTTTCATAATGAAACCCCAGGTAGAAATTACCTTCTTTGATATGGATAACTTCGGGCCTGTCAATGGGGTCGACATCTAATTTATAAAAAGGCACACCTTTTTCTAAGTTATCGACCTGCATCCAGGCTTCAATGGTGCGGCCGAGCTTTTTTAAGAATAAATTGCTTGTTCCGAAAGGCACAATTTGCGGCAAGCCGTCGAGTAACTGGATTCTTTTATTTCCTCGGCCGGTATTTTTTATAGTCACAATCCTGGCCAAGGCAGCATAAGAATCATTGGGAATAGTAAAATATTCTATCGCTAATTCTAGGCCTAAAGTAAGGTTTGTTTCCTCTATTTTTAGGCCCCAAGAGCTTATAGACATTTTGTTTATTAAATTAAAGTCTAAATTGCTAAAGCCGTTTTGGAAGGGTTCGTAGAAGATAGCCTTATTTTTCAAGCTTAGTTTAATAAAGGTGCGGAATCCCTGTGAAGAAACAAGCTGCCAGGATTTATTAGCAGGAAAAAATTCTACAATAGCATGGTCTTTATCCTTAATGCCGAAGCTGGATATGGCTTGAGCACGGTTGACATAGAATACCCACATCGGTATTCCGTATTTGCCGGCAATCCCCGGCAGAAAATTAGCAAACGGCTTGGAAAAATTATAATTTTCAATAACAAATTCGCCGTTTTCCTCTAGGCGGTAGTGGAGAGTTTTATCCTTTATTTTATTATGCATAAGTATGCTATTTTACCTATTTTAGCTCGCCTTGTCCATAATAATTTTGCCATCTACTCTTTAGCGGATTATCCTTTGACTTTTGATTTAAACTTTGATATCATTAAAAGATTATAGAGGAGTAAATGTATGGAAATAAAGAAAGAAACCGTGGAATATGTAGCAAATCTGGCGCGTATTGAGTTGAATCAAAAAGAGTTAGAGAAATTATCCGGGCAGCTCAAAGATATCCTGGATTTCATTGATGCGCTCAAAAAGGTTGATATCAAAGATATTCCCCCCACCAGCCACATTTTACCTATGAATAATGTTTTAAGAGAAGACAACCTGCGTCCTTCTTTATCTCATCAGGCGGCACTAAAAAATGCGCCTTGTGCGAAAGGAAATTTCTTTGGGGTTCCCAAGGTAATTGAATAAATGAAACTAAATGCGCTTACGGCACACGAGTTATTGGAAAGGTTAGACAAAAAGGATTTGAGTTCATCTGAAATTATTTCTAGTTTGGACCGGCAGATCCAAGAAACAGATTCTAAGGTAAAAGCTTATGTGCGTTTAGATAAAACTCAAACCCAAACCGCCAAGCAAGCCTCTAAGTCCGAAAGCATATTAAAAGGCTTGCCTATTGCTATAAAAGATAATATCTGCACCGAAGGTTTTCACACCGAATGTTGTTCCAAGATTTTAGCCGGCTTTAAACCTCCCTACGATGCTACCGTGATTAAAAAATTAAAAGAGGCCGGGGCGTCTATATCAGAAAAGAAGACTAACATGGATGAATTTGCTTTCGGTTCATCTACGGAGAACTCCTGTTTTTATCCTACACATAATCCTTGGAATTTAGAATGTGTTCCCGGCGGTTCATCCGGAGGATCGGCAGCTAGCGTAGCTAGCGATGAAGCCGTTTGGGCATTAGGGTCTGATACCGGCGGTTCAATCCGCCAACCGGCATCATTTTGTGGAGTAGTAGGCTTGAAGCCGACCTACGGCAGGGTCTCTCGTTATGGTTTGATTGCCTTTGCCTCTAGCCTTGACCAGATCGGCCCCCTTACCAAAGATACAAGGGATGCCGCGCTCCTTACTAATATTATTTCCGGATATGATCCTTGTGATTCAACTTCCGCTAATATAAAAGTCCCTGATTTCACTCAGTCCCTAGGAATGGATATCAAAGGTATAAAGATTGCCATTCCTAGGGAGTATTTTATTGAAGGATTGGATACCGAAGTTAAGGCTGCGGTAGAAGAAGCAATAAATAAATTAACAGAGCTGGGGGCTGTTTCTAAAGAAGTTTCTCTTCCCAACACCAAATACGCCGTACCGGTATATTATATTATTGCTACTGCCGAGGCCAGTTCTAATCTGGCTAGATTCGATGCGGTGCAATATGGATTTCGCTCAACCATTGCCAATGGCTTGATAGATATGTATAAAAAATCCCGCGGTGAAGGTTTTGGCCCAGAGGCCAAAAGAAGAATTCTTTTAGGGACATTTGCTTTATCGCACGGTTATTACGATGCTTATTATTTGCGGGCCTTAAAGGTGCGCACTTTGATAAAAGAAGATTTTGATAAGGTATTGAAAGATTTTGATTGTATCATTACGCCTACTTCGCCTACTGCAGCTTTTAAAATAGGAGAAAAAGTAGAGGATCCTGTAAAAATGTATTTATCGGATATTTATACCATATCGGCAAATTTAGCAGGGATTCCGGCAATCTCTCTGCCGTGCGGTTTTACCAGAGATAATCTTCCCGTAGGATTACAGATTTTAGCCAAGCCCTTTGATGAGGAGATGATTTTTAGGATGGCTTATACTTATGAGCAGAATACGCCCTGGCATAAGATGAAGCCCAAATTATAAGATTATGGAATATGAACCGGTTATCGGATTGGAAGTCCATTTACATTTAAAAACTAAAACCAAGGCCTTTTGCGGCTGCTCTACTGAGTTTGGTAATACGCCGAATACGCAAGTCTGTCCTGTATGTTTGGGATTTCCCGGGTCACTGCCCGTTTTTAATAAAACGGCTTTAGATCATGCTATAAAAGTAGCATTGGCTTTACATTGTAAGGTAGAGGAGTATACTAAGTTCGACCGCAAAAATTATTTTTATCCTGACCTGCCGAAGAATTATCAGATATCGCAGTATGGCCTTCCATTATCTAAAAACGGATATGTGGATATCTCAGTAGAAAATAATCCTAAGCGCATCGGAATAATCCGCGTGCATATGGAGGAGGATGCCGGAAAACTTATCCACGAAAAAGATTTAAGCCTGGTAGATTTTAACCGTAGCGGCATACCTTTGCTGGAGATCGTTAGCTGCCCGGATATTAATTCTACCCAAGAGGCCTATGATTATTTGACGGTATTAAAAAGCATATTAGAGTATTTAGAGGTATCCGATTGCGACATGGAAAAAGGGTCTTTACGTTGTGATGCTAATATTTCACTACGGCCGAAAGACGCTAAAGAATTAGGAATAAAAACAGAATTAAAGAATATGAATTCTTTTAAGGCAGTTAAAGATGCCTTGGATTATGAAATAGAACGCCAATCCCAATTGCTCAAAGAAGGCCAGGCGCTAGTTCAGGAAACGCGGCTTTGGGATGAAAAAGCGCAACAAACTATTTCCATGCGCACTAAAGAGGGAGCGCAGGATTACCGTTATTTTCCCGATCCGGACCTGCCCCCGTTTATTATTAGCAAGGAAAAAATTGAAGAGATTCAAAGGGCTTTACCTGAATTACCGCAGGAAAAGACGCGGCGTTTCATGAAAACTTACGGACTTTCGGAGTATGACGCAAAAATTCTGGTTTCTTCAAAAAATAATGCGGATTATGCTGAAGACTGTTTGAGGGGTTTTTCTGATAAAGATAAGAAGTTGGTGGCGAATTGGCTTATCGGGCCATTGGCTGCTGTTGCTTCAGCTTCTAATTTAAATATTTCTGAATTACAAGTGCCGGCTAAAAATTTTATTGAGTTAGTTGAATTAGTTGAGAAAAAACAAGTTATCTCCAGCCTTACCGGAAAATCGGTATTACAAGAGATGGCCGAGACCAAAAAAACAGCCAGCCAGATAATTGAAGAAAAAAATCTGGCCCAGATTTCCGACCCTCAAAGTTTAGAAAAAGAGATCGAAGAAGTAATTAAAGAAAATGCCAAATCCGTAGACGATTTTAAAGCCGGCAAGGCCAATGCCCTGATGTTTCTGGTAGGTCAGGCGATGAAAAAGACCAAAGGTAAGGCTAATCCTAAAGTGGTGCAGGAATTATTAAAACGGAGGTTGTCTGATGCGTAAGATATACATTGTAATTGTCGTTTTAAGTTTAATAATCTTTGCTTTTTCTTCCGTCAGTATTTGCGAGATGGAGAAAAAGAAAAAGGATGATCTCTACCGGCAGGTAGAGCTTTTTTCCGATACCTTAGCAATTATACAAACAGACTATGTTGATGAAACCAAGCCTCATGATTTGATTTATGGCGCCTTAAAAGGCATGCTTTCATCTTTAGACCCCCATAGCCAATTTATGGACCCGGATACTTACAATGAATTAAAGACCGATACCGAAGGTAAATTCGGCGGGTTGGGTATAGAGATTACCATTAAAGACGGGCTATTGACGGTAATCACTCCTATTGAAGATACACCTGCCTGGAAAGCAGGTATTAAAGCTGGCGACAGGATTGTGAAGATAAATGATGAATTGACCCGTGATATAACACTTACCGATGCGGTGAAAAAAATGCGTGGTAAGCCCGGGGATGCGGTAAATATCACTATCCTAAGAGAATCAGAGAAAAAAATATTAGAACTAAAAATAGTGCGCGATGTCATTAAAATTAAAGATATTAAAGAAGCCAAAATTTTAGAAGACGGCATCGGTTATATCAAACTTTTGGAATTCAGGGAGAATACCCCTAAAGATATGGAAATAGCCTTAGATAGCTTAAAAAAAGAAAATATGAATGCGTTTATTTTAGATTTGCGTAATAACCCGGGAGGGCTTTTGGAAACAGCAGTAAGGGTGGCGGAAAAATTTATCCCTAAGGGAAAGATGGTGGTCTATACCAAGGGCCGCCGTCCCGGACAAAATATGGAGTTTATTTCTCAGTCGCAAAATGGCGTTCTGGATTTACCCATGGCAGTATTGATTAATGAAGGGTCAGCCTCCGGCAGTGAAATAGTCGCAGGTTGCCTTAAAGATTATAATCGCGCCATTATTATAGGCACTAAATCTTTTGGCAAGGGGTCAGTCCAGACAATAGTTCCTTTAAGTGACGGCTCAGCTTTACGCCTGACTACCAGCAAATATTTTACCCCCCTGGGTAAAGAAATTCATGGTAAAGGAGTACCTCCTGATATTGTAGTAGAAGAAGGTAAGATAGAGTTGGCATCGGTTAAAGATCAGGAATTAGAAAAAAGCAAAGATGTATTTGAACAGGTAGAAAAGAAAGGCACTGAACAGCCGGTCGATAAAGAAAAAGACTATAAAACCGATAATCAGTTAATGCGTGCAGTAGATGTGCTAAAAGCCATCAAGATTTATAAGGATAAAAAATAAGAGCAAATATATAGCCTAAAAAGCTTCATCCTTTAGGGTGAGAAGGTTTTTATGTACCGTCACAAAGAGAGACAATATCAAATAATAATCGCAATTTTGACTTTTTTAGTTTTACTGCAATCTATATTTATCCTTTCTTTGTTAAGGCCAAAGGCAAAAAAAGTTCCTCCTGTTTCCTTGGCGCCTGTAACAACAAAGGGTAAAATTGCCATAGTTATTGATGACTGGGGGTATAATTTGCATAATTTATCCGCGGTAGAGAGGATAAAGTATCCTATTACCGCTTCAATATTGCCCAATATTAATTATTCTAAAAAAGTCGCGCAAGAGTTAGATCAAAAGGGCCTGGAGATAATTTTGCATTTGCCAATGGAGCCGCACGAAAAATACAGGCTTGAACAGAATACAATTATGACCTCTATGGATGAAACAACGATTAGAGGCATTTTGGAAAAAGATTTAGCAGATATTTCATATGCAAAAGGGGTTTCTAATCATATGGGCTCTTTTGCCATGGAGGACCCCCGGACAGTAGAAATTATATTTAAGGAATTAAATAAAAGAAAGCTCTACTTTTTAGACAGCGTAGTTTCTTCTTATTCCGTAGCCTCAAGTTTAGCCAAAAATTTGGGCGTTGCTTTTATACAAAGAAGCGTGTTTCTGGATAATAAAGAAGACCCCATTTATATCAGAGGCCAGATTTATAAACTAAAAACCAAGGCCAAGCTATATGGCTCTGCCGTCGGTATAGGCCATGATCGTAAAGTAACTTTAGAGGTTTTAAATACGGCCATGCCTGAATTGGAAAAAGAAGGATATAAGTTTGTTTTCGTATCGGATTTAGTGAAATAATATGTACGTATTAGGTATCGAGACATCATGCGATGAAACATCGGCTGCAATAGTTAAAGACGGTGAAAGCGTTCTTTCTAATATTGTCAGCTCTAGCCTTTCCTTTCATAAAAAATATGGGGGGGTTATACCGGAAATTGCTTCTCGTATGCAGCTGGAGACCATAGCTTCGGTAGTAGATAGTGCTGTTAAACAAGCAAAGGTAAAATTAAAAGATATAAATCTGATTAGCGTAACGAATCAGCCGGGCCTTTTGGGGTCCTTATTAGTAGGAATATCCTTTGCCAAAGCCGCAAGCCTAAGCCTCGAGGTTCCATTGATAGAAGTAGATCATCTTTACAGCCATATCTATGCCAATTTTTTGGATAGGCACCAAATAAAATTACCAGCTGTAGCTTTAGTTGTCTCCGGAGGCCACACAAGCTTATTTTATCTGGAGGATTTTAAAGATATAAAACTTTTAGGTTCCACCCAAGATGACGCCTGCGGCGAGGCATTTGATAAGGTAGCTAAAATACTGGAATTAGGTTATCCCGGCGGCCCGATTATTGAGAAGATAAGCAGGAAGGGTAATCCCAAAAAGATTAAATTTAATTGTTCTAATACTAGAGAACCATTAGATTTTAGTTTTAGCGGTATTAAAACCGCTGTCTTGTATTATGTCCGTAGCTTGCAACTTGCAGCTTGCGACTTGAAACATAAGAGATACGACATAGCCGCTTCTTTTCAGGAATCAGTAATTGATGCCTTGATAAAAAAATCATTTTTAGCTTGTAAGCTGACCGAAAGTGAAAGATTGGTCATTGGCGGCGGAGTAGCGGCAAACAACAGATTAAGGGAAAAATTTTTTCAACAGGCTCACCAGATAGGTATTGGCTGTTTTTTTCCTTCTCAACAGCTTTGCATGGATAATGCTGCGATGGTGGCAGGATTAGGTTGCCGTTTATTTAAAAACGGCAAAAGGAGGTAAGGAAAATATGCTTACAGATGCACAGGTTATAGCCCGATTGCTTTTATCTGTAGTATTAAGCGGCCTGATTGGTTTTGAGCGCCAGATGCATCGCCGCACGGCGGGATTAAGGACCCATATTTTAGTGGGTTTAGGTTCTTGTCTTATCATGTTGACATCGATTTATGTTTTTGATATATATATAGATAGGGTTTCTTTGGATCCCGGCCGGATCGCCGCAGGAGTAATAACAGGTATCGGATTTTTAGGGGCCGGGGCAATTATTAGAGACAGAGAAGGGATAAAAGGCTTAACTACTGCCGCTAGCCTCTGGGTAGTGGCGGGGTTGGGTTTATCCGTAGGGTGCGGTTTCTATGTTGCGGGCCTATTTACTACAGTTCTGTCTTTAATAGTCCTTCTCTTTTTAAGGCATATTGAAGCAAAGGTATTTACTAAAGAAGGGAAAAATTAGAAAAAGGGGGTGGCCACATGGCTTTTAAGAAAAAGTTAGAAGAAAAGATTATTGACGTGGATGCTGCCATGCAGGGAACGCTGACTTTTAAGGAGCCGGTAAATTTACGTATCAACGGTAAATTTGAAGGTAACCTGGAAACAAAAGGAAGCTTGACTATTAGCCAAACTGCCTCAGTGGCGGGTGATATTGTGGGAGAAAACATTATTATCGGAGGAAGAATCAAAGGTAGGGTTACGGCAAAGGAAAGGTTGACGCTATTGCCTTCCGCGATTGTCGAAGGGGATATTTATCCGGCAAGGTTAAATGTCGCAGAAGGAGCGATATTCGAAGGCAAATGCTATATGCTTCACGATTTTCTCAATGCCGAACAATTAGCGCATTATCTGGAGGTAGATTTAAATTCTGTCCTGGAATGGGCTAATACCGGAAAGATGCCGGCAACAAAAGAAGGGGACCATTGGCGGTTTGAAAGAAAGACCATAGATAGCTGGGTAGCCAGCGGTAAAATAGGAAAATAATAAATATGGCTGAAGAGAGGCTTTTAACCGTAAGGGATGTCTCGTTAATTTTGGGTATCAGCGAGAAGGAAGTTATTGATTTAACGGAAAAAAACGTGATACCTGCATATAAAGTAGGCGGAGTATACCTGAGATTTAAGCGGGAACAGATAGAAGAGTTTAAAAAAACATTTAAGCCGTCCAACTACCAGATTGCTTCTTCCACAGGAGCCAGTTGGGCATCGCGGGATTTTCGCCCCAAAAATTATTCCCTGAAAGACAGAATCAGCGATTTTCTATATTTTAACGATTTTTATATATTATCTCTTTTAATTATTTCACTACTTTTAGTGCTGATATTCCAGAAATATTAAATGGCTGCCAAACACCAAGGTTTCTGTGATTTGGGCTTTGCTAAAGTTGATATCGATAGAAAATCGCGCCGCGGCTTTGAGGAAGTGGTGTATTGCCCGGGTAAGACCACTAAACAAATCAAAGATATCTGCCGTAAGTTAATTGCTCATAAGCAGAACCTGTTGCTAACAAAATTAGATAGAGGCACCTTTATTTATCTAAAAAAAGCATTTCCCAAATTAAGATACAGTCCTTTAGCACGGTTGGGTTATTTGACTATGGTCCCCCACAAGATACCCAAAAAAGGTTTTGTCGTAGTGATATCAGCAGGCACATCGGATATACCAATAGCAGAAGAGGCAGCCGTAACCTTAGAGGCAATGGGGAATAATATTAAAAGGTTATATGATGTAGGCGTTGCGGGTGTGCATCGTTTAATAGGAAAATTAGAAATAATAAATAAGGCCAACGCGATTATAGTTGTTGCCGGGATGGAGGGGGCATTGGCAAGTTTAGTCAGCGGGTTGGTAAAAGCCCCGGTTATCGCCGTACCGACTAGTTGCGGATACGGTGCAAATTTTAAAGGCCTATCCGCTTTGTTAACTATGCTCAATAGTTGTTCGCCGGGGGTAACAGTAGTAAATATCGATAATGGTTTTGGGGCGGGATATTTTGCTAGCCTGATTAATAAGTAATGAATTAGAAACTATGAGTTATAGAACAGCTTTAAGGGAAGCGGTAAAATTCCATGGCCACTTAGGGCCTTATTTAGTATTAGGGGTTTTAGCAGGGGAGTTGGCTTTAAAAAAATTAAAATGCAAAAAATATTTTGCTTTAGATGTGAAAGTATTCGGTGCTAATAAAAAGCCGAAATCTTGCCTTCTGGATGGCTTACAGTTATCCAGCGGAGCTACTTACGGCAAGGGTAATATCAGAAAATTCATCGGCTCTAAAATTAAAATAGAATTTTCTAGCCGCCTAAATCATAAAAAAATTATTTTAGGCCTTACGGATAACTTGATACAAAAACTAGCGCAAACTAAGACGCACAAAGACTCAGAATTATTAGCTAAAAAGCTATATAAAAAAGGTTACACAGCACTTTTTGAACTAAAAACTAAGAACTAAGAACAAAGAACTAAATATGGCACTCTCTGGGTTAGATATTTACAAATTATTACCCAAGACTAATTGCAAAGAATGCGGTTTTGCCACCTGTCTTGCCTTTGCTATGCAGCTTGCCAAAAAGGCAGTCAGTATTGATAAATGCCCCTATTTAAGCAAAGAAGCAAAGAAGATTTTAGAAGAATCAAGCTTACCTGCGATCAGGTTAGTGGTTATCGGTAACCAAGATAATAAATTAGAGGTCGGTAATGAAACCGTATTATTCCGCCACGAAGAGAAATTCCATCATCCCTGCGGCTTAGGTTTTATCATCGAAGATAGCCTTGATAATGAAGAGATAAAAAATAAACTTGCTCAAATTAGTAAGTTAGAATTCGAGCGCGTCGGACAGAAGTTAAATGTAAATCTTATAGCTATAAGACAAAAGGGTAAGAGTGAGAGATTCTTAGAAGTAATAAATTTAGTTTTGAAAAATAGCGTCCTGAATTTGGTATTGATGAGCGAGAAACCAAGCAGCCTGCAGCAGGCGTTAGAAATATGTAAAGATAAGAAGCCGCTTATTTATCATGCTAGCGCAGAAAATTTTACGCAGGTTTCTCAAATAGCCCGTGATTTTCAATGTCCGTTGGTTGTTTATTCGGCTGATTTAGATAGGCTTTCCGAGCTTACTGTAAAATTAAACAAAGAAGGCGTCGCGGATTTAATTTTAGATACCGGAAAGAAAAGCATTAGTGAGAAGGTTTGGGATTTAACCCAGATAAGAAGATTGGCTTTAAAGAAATCCGACCGAACCTTGGGGTATCCTGTGTTGACTATCGTAGAAAATAAAGACCCTTATCAGGAGGCAATAGAGGCAGCCACTTATATAACTAAATATGCCGGAATAGTTTTAATAGAAGGAACTAAAGATTGGCAGGCCTTGGCACTTTTAACCTTAAGGCAGAACATTTATACTGACCCGCAGAAACCTTTACAGATTGAGCCAAAGGTTTATCCGGTGGGCCAACCTACGGATAAATCTCCGCTTTTAGTTACCACTAATTTTTCCCTTTCTTACTATACGGTATTGGGTGAAGTAGAAGCTAGCAAAATACCTTCCTATATATTAAGCGTGGATACCGAAGGGATGTCTGTGCTAACTGCTTGGGCAGCGGAAAAATTCACTCCTGAAAAAATCAGCGACTCTCTGGGTAAATCCGGCGCAAAAGATATGGTTTCGCATAAAAGGATAATTATACCCGGTTACGTGGCAGTAATAAGCGGAGATTTAGAGGATAGGTCCGGCTGGCAGGTGATAGTAGGGCCCAAAGAGGCCGCCGGAATTCCGTCATTCCTGAAGAATTTATGATGGAAAAGTTTAAAGTTACGTTTTACCCCGACAATAAAACCATAGAAGTGGAAAAAGGCAAAACTGTGCTTTCTGCGGCTATTTCTGCCGGAGTCTATATTAACTCTAGCTGCGGAGGAGAAGGAGTCTGCGGCCGCTGTAAAGTAGCGATAAAAAAAGGTGAAGTGCTGACACAGCCCACAGGAAGAATTACTGTTGATGAAAGAAAGCACGGCGTGTATCTGGCTTGTATGGCCAGCGTAATTAGCAATTTAGAAGTAGAGATTCTTCCTGAGTCTAGGTTAGATATGGAAAAGTTGTCCCAGGAAGATTTAGGGTTGAGGTTAAGAGGCCTTTATTCGCAGGCCGAAGAGATAGATTTTGTAGGTTCCGGGATAAGTGAAAAAATATTTACCCACTCTCCCTTAGCCAGTAAATTATATTTAGAGTTACCGCTTCCTAACTTAGAAGATAAGGTTAGTGATTTAGAGCGGCTTTACCGTCAGATACGCAGGATCCAGGATATTCCCATTATGCAGACAGGCATAGCTAATATCAGGCGCTTAGGGGAGTTGTTGCGCTCTGCAGACTGGAAGGTTACGGTGACTTTAGGTAAAAGAAATGATACTACGGAGATTATTTTTCTGGAGGCAGGGGATACTTCCCGCAGGAACTTTGGGTTATGTTTTGATATCGGGACCACCACGATATCGGGCCAACTGGTAGATTTAAATTCTAAAAAGGTATTAGGTACAAAAGCCGCATACAATAAACAAGCCAGTTTCGGAGGGGATGTTATCACTCGCATAATCTATGCCCACGAAGAAGACGGCTTAGAAAAACTACACCACGCAGTAATTGATACCATGAATGAAATGATTTTAGAATTAACTCAGGAACATCATATAGACCTTAATGATGTAACCTGTGTTTTGTGCGCGGGTAATACTACGATGATTCATCTTCTCTTACGGGTTGACCCGACTTATATCCGTAAGGACCCCTATGTGCCTACGGCAAATTTTGTTCCGACTATTCGGGCGGCAGAAGCAGGCATCAAAATTAATCCGCGCGGCCTTCTTTCCTGCGTTCCCGGGGTTTCTAGTTATGTGGGAGGCGATATTAGCGCAGGTATTTTATCCTGCGGCTTGGATAAAGAAAAAGATTTGAGTGTTCTCATTGATATCGGAACTAACGGAGAAGTAGTTTTAGGTAATAGAGAGTTTTTGATTTCTGCTGCTGCTTCTGCCGGACCTGCCTTTGAAGGAAGCGGAGTAGCTTGTGGTATGCGCGCTAGCCAAGGCGCCATTGGAAAGGTAAAGATAAGCCCTAAGACTTTTGAAGCCAGTTATGAAACTATAGGCAATCGTAAACCCTTGGGCATATGCGGATCAGGTTATATTGATATCATCGCCCAAATGTTAATTGCTGGGTTGCTGGATAAAGACGGAAAAATCAAAAGCATGGATAATAAAAGGATTCGCCGCGGCGAATACGGCCTAGAATTTATTATAGCTTTTAAAGAGGATGCGCAAGCTACCGGTGATATAGTTATAACCGAAGCTGATATTGAGAATATCAAACGGTCAAAGGCAGCTATTTATGCTGCTAGCAGTGTCTTGGCTAGGCACGTAGGTTTAGATTTTTCCAAAATAAAAAAGTTTTTTATTGCCGGAGGTTTTGGCACTTATATTGATATAAACAATGCTGTTATCATTGGTTTATTGCCGGATTTAGAAAGGTCCCGGTTTATATTTATGGGCAATAGCTCTTTGTCCGGTGCGCGCTTTGCACTTCTTTCTTATGAAGCAATGAAAAAAACCGATGAGATTGCCGCAAAGACTACTTATTTTGAATTATCTGTTGAGCCGGCTTATATGGATGAATATATGGCTGCCTTGTTTTTTCCGCATACGGATTTAGGCAGGTTCCCTAGTGTAAAATTTTAGCTAAAAAATGGGTTATGTGATAGCAATCGCCGGCAAAGGCGGCACAGGCAAAACTACCATCGCAGCGCTTATCCTCAAAGTAATCAAGGATAAGAAACTCGGTTCTCTTTTAGCAGTAGATGCTGACCCCAACAGTAATTTAGCAGAGGCCTTAGGGTTAGAAGCAAAAGAGACTGTAGGCTCTATAATTAATGAAGTAGCAGCACATCCCGATCAGATTCCTGCCGGGATGTCTAAGGACAGATTTATTGAGTATCGCCTGCAGACAGCAATAAGAGAAGGTGATGGATTTGATCTTTTAACCATGGGCAGGCCCGAAGGCCCGGGATGTTATTGTTACGTAAACAATGTTTTAAGGAATATTGTGGCCAAGTTAATTAAGGAATACGATTACGTAGTTATTGATAACGAAGCAGGCTTAGAACATTTTTCGCGGCGCACCACCGGTAATGCCGATACTCTGGTGGTAATTTCAGATTATACTAAAGTGGCTTTAAGATCAGCTAAAAGAATAAAAGAACTCGTAGATGATTTAGGGATTAAAGTAAAAAATAAATTGTTGATTATTAACCGCTCAAGCGCTGTTATTGATAAACGGGCAGTGAAGGATACGGGCTTAAATTATATAGGAGAAATCCCCGAAGATAAAAGCATAAATAAAATTAACCAAAACGGTGCCTCTTTATTAAACTTAACCGATAAGGCAACAAGTTTAAAGATGCTGCGTAAAATTGGGGATGCGATATGGCAAAAGAATTAGTAATAGAAAAATGGTCTAATATAGTATCCGTCGTAGAAATTGGCGCAACAAGGAGTGAAGGCGGCAGCCGCTCTAAAGTAATTAGGGTAGGCGGTGAGGTAACATTGCCTTGTTTATTTAGAGAAGGCGCTATACCGGATAAGCCGGTAATTGCTTTTGAGGTATGGGATACTGCTCCTTCAGATTGGCCGGATGGCCCTGTTTCCTGGGCAGAAAAATGCCTGAAGGAATACAAAGCAGATTTGGTTTGTTTACGGCTGCAGGGTGCGCATCCTGATTTGGGTAATAAAAGCCCTGACGATGAAGCCAAGTTTTTAAAAGAGTTTTTAAAGAAGATAGACTTACCTCTGATAATTGTAGGATGCGGCGACGATACTAAGGATAATTTAATACTACCCGCCTGTTGTGAAGTAGCCAAAGGAGAACGTTGTTTGATAGGTAGCGCAGTTTCTGACAACTACAAAACTTTAACGGCTGCGGTTTTAGCAGACGGCCATAATATTATTGCCGAGTCACCCATTGATATAAATATCGCAAAACAATTGAATATTTTGATCTCTGATATGGGTTTACCCTTGAATCGCATTGTGATTAATCCGACCATTGGTGCCTTAGGTTATGGTTTAGAGTACGCATATTCTATAATGGAGCGGGCAAGGCTTGCCGCATTAGCAGGGGATAAGACAGTAGCTTCGCCTTTTATTTGTTTTGTAGGACAGGAAGCCTGGCGGGTGAAAGAAGCCAAGGTAGGCAGTCCAGAGCAAGGCATTGCTTGGGAAACAATTACTGCTACAGCTTTAATTCAAGCCGGCGCTGATATTTTAGTGATGCGGCATGCTAAAGCAATAGAAGAAGTAAAGAAATATATCGACAAATTATGGAGTTAAAATATGTTTATCATTGGTGAGTTAATTAACGGAATGTACAAGGATATAGGCGAAGCTATTAAGAAAAAAGATAAATCTGTAATAGAGAAATGCGCATTGGTGCAGATAAAATCCGGTGCCGACGCCTTAGACCTAAATTGCGGCCCGGTATCAAAAGACCAGATTTCGGATATACAATGGTTAGTAGAAACAGTGCAAGCGGTTACTGATAAGCCTTTAGCTCTGGATTCTAGCAAGCCCAAGGTTATCGAGAGAGGCCTAGAAGTGATTAAGAATAAAGCGATTATTAATTCTACCACTGCTGATTTAGAAAAGTTAGAAATACTGGTGCCTCTGGCCAAGCAATATCAGGCAAAATTAATCGGCCTGACCATAAGTTCTAAAGGGATACCGCAGACTAAAGAGCAAAGGCTGGAATTAGCAGTAACTATTGTTGCTTATTGCTCTGAGCAGGGTTTTGCCATAGAGGATCTTTATCTTGATCCCATTATTTTACCCGTAAATGTCGCACAGGCACAGATGAGGGATATTTTAGAATCCATTCACGAATTTAAAATTATCTCCGATCCGCCCCCTAAGACTATCGTGGGTTTAAGCAATGCGTCGCAGGGGACAAAAGTGCGCAGCCTTATAAATAGGACCTTTATAACTATGGCAGCGGCATTTGGGCTGGATGCAGCCATATTAGACCCTTTGGACCGCGATTTAATAGACGCTTTAATCACGGCTGAATTAATTTTGAATAAACAGATATACTGCGATTCCTATTTAGAAGCTTATAGGAGAAAATAACTATGGCAAAAAATAATATTTTCAGGAATATATTTAAATTAAGGCGTTTCAAGGATAGTTTAAATTTAGCGATTAAAGGAATTATCTATCTTTTTTTATATCACCACAATATGCGTATTATTTTTCTTTCTGGGATAGCAGCATTACTTTTTGGTTTATATATCAATTTAAGGGGTTTTGAATTAGTAATTCTATGCATCACTATTACCTTAGTTTTCATGGCAGAAATATTTAATACGGCGATTGAGCTCATTATTGATATGTTTACGGATAAGTACCATACCTTGATAAAGCTAATTAAAGACATTTCTGCCGCCATAGTTTTAATTGCTAGCCTTAATGCCATAGCGGTCGGAGTAATACTTTTTTCCCGTCGCATTTTTAAGTTCTAAAAAAAGGGGATATTGGTGGAGACAAAACTATTATCCGAAGGTATTCTAATAGGGCAATTAGCCGTAGCCATTACCTTTCTCATACTTGTCTTTAAAATAAGTAGAAAAGATCAAAAACAATCCATTCCCAGGGAAATTAAGGAAAGCGAAAAGAAACAATCACTAAAAGTAGAGACGCAAAATAAGTTATTGTTGGACCAAGAGACTAAGCTTATAGCCGATAATAAAAGAATACAACAGGAGTTTGAGAATCTCACCAAGAATAATGCCCAATTACAGGGAGAATTGCTCAAATATAAAAAAGTCTCGGATACTTATACTACAGAAATCAGCCGTTTAAAAAAAGAAAATGTAAGACTTATTACCAGCCTAAAAAATAAAGAATCTGTTTTAAGCGAGAATGAGAAAAAGCGACTGGTAGCACTGGAGGTACAAAATAAATCTTTAAAGGATGAAGAAAATAGGCTGAGGGCAGATAGTGGGATGTTACGAAAAGAGCTGGAGAATATCTCAAGGAATAAGTCACAGCTAAACGAAGAGCTGCTTGAGCGTAAAAGAGCCTCAGCCGTTGATGCTATAGAAATTGACCGTTTAAAGAAAGAAAATGCCAAACTTGCTGCCAGCCTTAAAGAAATTGAGGTCATAAAACCCAAAGAGGAATTGGTGCCACCCCCAAAACTAACTGAGGAGAAAAAAGAAGTTGCGCCTAAACCTGCTAGGGTTGAAGAAGAAAAACACCCAACCAGGCAATATCAATTATCTAGAGAACAAAAAAAGAAAAAATTAGGCGAAATTCTTTTGGAGCAAGGGCTTGTTACCAAGGAAGCGCTGGACAAGGCATTAGTCTATCAGGAAAAGACCGGCTATAATCTCTCGCAGTATTTGCTTGCCTATGGGCATATTGACCAGGCACAGCTTGCCCAGTGCCTTTGTACACAATTCAGTATACCCTATATACCGTTACGCTCCTATAATATCCCCGATGAGATAATCAAACTAGTCCCTGTAGATGTTGCGGAAAAGTACTGGCTGATTCCCGTAGAAAGAACCGGCAATTTTCTCATGGTAGCAATGGCAGATCCTTTTGACAGCAAAGCCATCGAGAAAGTAGAAGAGGTTACCGGCTGCATCGTTCAGCCGCTTGTAAGTATTCTCTCGGAAATAATGGATGCCTTAGAGGCATACTACAAGATAGTAATAAAAGAAAAGGACAGCCAGGGCAGGATAGTGGCGCCGTTTTTTGTCGATACCGAGGCTTATAAAGGGCCTGAGCGCAGAGATTCAATAAGGTTTAAGGCCGCTGTAGATATTTGTTACCCCGTCGAAGGTTTATATAAGACCTCAAAAACCAAAGACGTCAGTAAAAGCGGTTTTCTATTTGAGTCGAATATTGTTTTAGGTATAGGCGCTCTTATTACGCTCCAGATTAATTTGCCTAAAAATATTACCCCCTTGCCTATTGCCGCCATAGTACAGGTAATCAGAATAACTGCATTAAAGAATAATAATTTTAACATCGGCGTAAAGACAATCAAAATTTCCAAACAAGAAATGGAACTTATCCTTGATTATGCTGCTTCGCTTGATACTGAAAAAGGAGCATAAATTATGCCTGAACAGGCCCCCAAAGATTGTTTGACAGGATTTTTCTTAAGGCAGGCGCTGGAGCCGTTTTTAGAAGGGGTTCTCATTGAGGCTCAGCTTAGAGAAAAACATTTTTCTCTGGCCCTCGTCGATTTAGACCATTTTAAAAAATTTAATGATAAATTTGGGCATCCTTTCGGGGATGAAATTTTAAAGTATGCCGCCAGCACCCTAAAACTTACTTTTTTTGAACAGGGATACCAGATTTTTCGTTACGGCGGTGATGAATTTATCGTTGTCTTTGTTGATAAGGCGCCTAAAGAAGCTGTACGTTCAGTGCGCCAATGCATGCATAATCTACTGCACCGGCCGTTTCTTATGGCGAATAAGTTTTATAAGGTTGGTTTGAGTTGTGGCATAGTTAGTTTTCCCGGCGATGCTCAAACCAAAGGAGAATTGATTAAAAAAGCAGATGAAGCAATGTATTTTGCCAAACGCCACGGCCGTAACCGCATAGTTTTATACGCTAGGATTAAATTATTAAGATTACAATTATTTTTCGTATTTTTATTTTTTGCTTTAGTACTCGGTTTTATCGGCCTTTCCGTTTATCAGCGGTTTTTTAAAGCAGTAGAAAATAAAATGAGGAGTTTAAGAATTATCCCCAAGCCGAAAGATTTGGATATGGTGATATTGAAAAACGGCGGAGTCTTTGAAGGGCGGATACTATCGGAAGTAGGCAATAATGTGGTACTCAACGTTTATTTTGATAAGGAAGAAGGCACCATGCTTTTTAATAAGGCCGAAATCGCCCAGATAAAATACAACGGGAAATAAGTTTTAGAGAAAAAACAGCTTTTTCTGCGGGATACTTGCTTTTTAGAAATTTTATGTTAAGATAATCAAAACTACGGCGGCGTAACTCAGCCCGATAGAGTAGTCGGCTCATACCCGATATGTCGGTGGTTTAAATCCACCCGCCGCCACTAGATTTATGTTAAGGAGGAATAATATGAATATTAAACAATTATTCAAAATAATTTTATACTTAGTAATGATACCTCTGGGGATTTGGCTTTCTATAACGTTAAGTCCTACTTATGGAAAAATAATAATGATTTGGTATTATATTAGCGGCATTTTCGGTACTATAGGCGCTACCCTCATTAGATACCGAAAAGGATATGGGCCCTTTACTACTTTATTATTATCATTTTTTATTAATGTGATCTTAATGACAATATTCTACCACATTAGTTACTTTTTGAGTGGAGGAAGGCTGAATCTTGAGTTAATTGTATGGTTCCCTGCGACAATTATTTACATGGTATCTTATGCATTTTCTATATCGATGGCCGTTTTCCCAATAGTTACGCTCTGTTTTTATATATACAGAAAAAATAAATTGTCAATTAAATAAAAGAAGGAGAAATTTATGGATACATTCTTTGAATATTGGAAAAAAGGATGGAAAGTTTGGTTAATGATGGTTTGTGTTAATCTATCATATTTATTATTACTTATTCCTATCTCCTTCTTTGATATATTTCTAAGGGGAAGCACTAAAGGATTAGATTATTTTATAATAATAACTCTAGGATTAATATTTGTACCAGCTCTTACTTATTGGGTCTTTAAATTCTTTTATGGAGAGAAATAGCCAACTCCAAGGTAAATGAGGGATGGGCTTCGCTTGGTCGGTGGTTTTCCCGCGTTACAAGTAATATATAGCGGGACTGCTCCGCCTGAAGTAAAAATATGGTGGCTTGAAATCCACCCGCCGCCACCAGCAACTAATAGCGAGTGGCGTCGGAAGAACTGTGCAGGTGTGGTGGTTTTCCCGTTAAACAAATCATAATCGCCTGCGGGATTTCGCCGCCAAAAAGTCAGGCAAGAGCGGCTCAAAAATCCACCCGCCGCCACCAAAGCTATTTCATGGTTAAATGGCGGATTCCGAACGAAGTGAGGAATCTACGTCACAAACAGTTCACTTTATTTGAAAGCAGTAAATTTTGCTCCAAGCACTGATTATTACAAAGATGAAATGCGAGAAGCCTTGAGCCATTTCCGTCTACTCATACCCGTTTAGTCAAAGGAGGAAATAATGGCTTTAAAGAAAATTTATATTTATACGCTAACAATAGTTTCTATATTTTTCTTTCAGGCTTTCAGTTTTGCTGAGCAAAAACCGCATGCTGAACAAATAACCATAACTACTTATTATCCTTCTCCATATGGCAGCTATAATCAGCTGAATGTAGCAGGAGGTGGTTTGAGATTAGGTAAAGTTGTAGATAACGTCCAGGAAGGCGTGTGGACCGAGGTAGATATTATCTCTAGCTATAGTGCTGGGTTATTCATCGTTACGGTTGTTCCAAAAGATGGCAGTTCGATTTCTACGTCCGAAATTTTATTTTCTGCAGATGCACAAAATATAGGACTGCAACTTGTCGGAAATTCCGCTTCATCAAATTTAAAGATCGAAAAAAATCAAGACATGAAGTCGATAGAAATAGCCAAATTTGGGGCGCAGTATTTACAAGAAAAAGACTTGTTTAGCTTACGGATAATGACAAATAAAGAATGCACAGTTTATATTGGCAAGATACTCTCCTTTTGGCTTAACGAGAACATAAAACGTTAATGGAGTTTTTAAGTCATTTCCGTCGGCTCATACTTAATTCGCCTTGTAAAGCTTAAATCAAACAGGGAGAAAAAAATGCAGAAGAAAATATCGTTCAGAATAGTAATAATTGCTGGAGTAACAGGATTACTGTTATTGGGCGGATGCGCTACAGCTGTTTCAATAAATAGGAATGCAGCAGGTATAAATTATTCCGATGGAATCGATGAACAGGAAGCAGGATACATTGCCCAAAAATATTGTTTAGATGAAGGAATTAAAGATACATTTATTTCTTTTCCCGTAGTAGAAGAGCACATTTTTAACCGTGGGCGGTGGAAAGTTACATTTCAGAAAAAAGATTTAAGCCAATTCGAATACAGTTATATACTTTTTATAGATAAGGAAACTGGTAAAGTGGCAAACTTTATATACGAAGAATAGATCGGATATTGCCAGAGAGCGAAGCACAGATTATACTAATCTTACCTAAAGTCATTATCATCAGAAAATAGAAACGTCCCCCTTTTCAATTTTACTATGATTCAAAAACAGGTAAAAGCTACTATCAAAAACTATAAGCTTATCAATAAAGGCGATAAGATTGTTATCGGTGTTTCCGGGGGGCCTGATTCAGTAGCTTTAGTTTATGTATTAAATAGCCTGCACAGAGAGTTAAAGCTTAAGTTGCATATCGCGCATTTAGACCATATGTTGCGTAAAGGCTCAACTGAAGATCGTAAATTTGTGGAGGGCTTAGCCAAAAAATTAAATCTACCTGTTACTTGCGCAAAGATTAATATTAAAGAGATTGCCGCTAAAGGTTCCCTTGAAGAGATTGCCCGTAATGCCCGCTTAGGTTTTTTATTTAAGGTAGCCAAAGACAATAAAGCTAATAAAATCGCCTTAGGCCATAATTTAGATGATCAAGCAGAAACAGTATTAATGCGTATCTTAAGAGGTGCTGGGCTATACGGTTTATCAGCGATTCTACCCAAAAGAGAAATTGCGGATTTTCAGATTATTAGGCCATTAATTGAGACTAAGCGTAACGAAATAGAAACTTTCTTAAGGCAAAAGAAGATTAAAGCGCGTATTGATTTATCTAATCAGCAGGATTTATATTTCAGGAACAAAATCAGGAACAAATTATTGCCTTTGCTAGAAAAAGAATACAATAAGAATATTAAAGAAATCTTAAGTAATATGGCTCAAATTGTCGCCAGCGACTACGATTATCTCAATAGATCCGCCTTACGGATAATTAAAAAAAACGGCATAAGAATTAACCTAAGGCGCTTAGCAAGTTTGCATCCGGCAATCCGTAGGATTGTCTTACGTTTAATGATTGCCCGCAAGCGAGGCAATATGCGCCGGATTACTTTTCAGCACACTAAAGAAATAGAAGACTTAATTTTAAACCGGCCGGTAAATTCTATTGTTGACCTTCCCCAAGGGCTTTCCGTTGTCAAAAAGAAGGGCCACATCGCTTTTTATTACCCCTCAAAGCGCTAATAAATACTTGATTTTAAAGGTGTTTAAAGATATAATCAACCTACTAAATAATGGATTGTATCACGGTTGATACTTAGCGGGTATTTATTATTCTTGTTTTTTAGAGCAAGAAGTTTTGCCCGCGAATGTATAAAAAATCTAAAGCTTGGTTTGTAATCAGGCCTTTTATCAGCGAGATAACTACTTAAAAATAACAAGGATAGGTGAAAAAATGGCAGCTAATAATTTTCAGAAATCTAAAAAAGGCAAGCTCCCTAAGCGTTTCCCCTGGAGTTGGATATTTGCGATTATTATCTTTTACCTCGTGGTCAGCTCCATAAATATCTCGGTTACCGGTGTGCCTCGCGAAATAACTTATAGTGAATTTTACTCTATTTTAAAAGATAGCCCTGCTAAAATTAAAACTTTGGCCAAGACGGAAAATGAATTACAGGGGGAATTTACGGATAATAGTAAGTTTAAGTTAAACATACCGGATAACGATCAGGATTTACTAAAACTAATCAGGGAAAACGTGCAGCATTTTGAAGTCAAGCCTGCGCGTACTTTCCTGGCGGCATTACTTTTTAACTTAGGCCCGATATTAATCTTAATGCTTTTTTGGTGGATGATGGCTTCTCGCGGAGAGCAATTGGGAAATAAAATTATGGGTTTTGGAAAGATGCGGCCTAAGATGCATAGCGATAAAGAAGGCGAGAAAATTACTTTTAACGATGTCGCAGGGGTTGACGAAGCCAAAGAAGAGTTAAGCGAAGTTATTGAATTTTTAAAAGACCCTAAGAAATTCCAGAAATTAGGCGGCAAGATCCCCAAAGGAGTTTTACTTGTTGGATCTCCGGGCACAGGTAAAACTTTATTAGCCAAGGCAGTAGCAGGAGAAGCAGGGGTACCGTTTTATAGTATTTCCGGTTCGGATTTTGTAGAGATGTTTGTAGGAGTAGGAGCTAGCCGTGTCAGGGATTTATTTGAACAAGGCAGGCGTGCAGCTAAAGTTTCCGGAAAAGGAGCAATTATTTTTATTGATGAAATAGATGCGGTAGGACGTTTGCGTTTTTCTGGAATAGGCGGCGGACATGATGAAAGAGAGCAGACTTTAAATGCGCTTTTAGTAGAAATGGATGGTTTTGGTACAGAACAAGGTTTAATTCTCATTGCGGCAACTAACCGTCCTGATACACTGGATCCAGCGCTTTTACGTCCGGGAAGATTCGACCGGCTTATTATCGTGAATTTACCTGATATTAAAGGCAGGGAAGAGATACTTAAAGTCCATACCCGTAAGATAAAACTTGCTCTGTCCGTAGATTTAAAATCTATTGCCAGCCAGACTCCCGGTTTTTCCGGTGCGGATATTGCCAATCTATGTAATGAAGCAGCATTATTGGCAGCCAGGTATAGTAAAGATACCGTGGAGATGATTGATTTGGAGAAGGCCGTAGAAAGAGTGCTGATGGGTCCGGAGAAGAAAAGCCATATTATGTCCAAGAAAGAAAAAGAAATTACGGCTATCCATGAGTCAGGGCATTCGCTTCTTTCTTTGCTTTTGCCGGAAGTAAACCCTTTAAAAAAAGTTTCTATAATTCCTCGCGGGATAGCCGGCGGATATACTTTTACCCCGCCTTTAGAAGATAAACATTATTGGACAAAGAGCCAGCTAAATGAGGAAATTGCATTAATGCTGGGCGGCCGGGCATCTGAGGAGATAAGCTTAAATGAAGTTACCACCGGAGCGCAGAATGATTTGGAGATGGCCACGCAAATGGCGCGCAGGATGGTTTGCCAATTCGGGATGTCCGATAAGTTAGGCAATGTGACTTTAGGCAAACGTGAAGGCTTAATATTTTTAGGGCGCGATATCATGGAAGAAAGAAATTACAGCGAAGATACCGCGCGCCTGATAGATGAAGAGGTAAAGAAAATAGTGGATGCCGCCTATTCAAGGGCAAAAAACATCCTTAAAGAGAATAGCGATAAATTAAAGATTCTTTCCAATGCCTTATTAGAAAAGGAAGTTTTAAGCGGCGAAGAAGTAAAGAAAATAATCGGAGTCGAAAAGAGCGAGCTCGCTTAAAAAAAATGAAAAGATGTTAAATATCCTCCAAGTTAACCGTGCGCAAGATTTAAAACAAATCATGCGGGACATCAAAGTGGATAGCTACGGTATCAAGATTATGGTTCCTAAGGCTATCACCCACTTGGTAAAAATAAATTCCTTGCCTTGCATTACGGCAAATATACTCAAGCAGGAGATGTTGTCTTTGGGCGCAGATGCAGCAGTGGCGCGGAATACCTTAACCGGAAAAATCCCTAAAACAGATTGCCTACTTATGGGTAATCTTTCCCAGTTTAAGCGCCTGCGCGAAAAACTAGAAAATCAGCCCTTTGGTTTAAATATATTAGCGCGTGATTTATCCGCTGCTTTAAATAATTATGAGAAAGAGAATTTTAAACTAAATTTAGGCAGATTTAAATTAAAATTAGGAGTAGGGCGAACCCGGATTATGGGTATTGTCAATCTTACTCCGGATTCTTTTAGCGACGATGGGTTGTATCAAGCTCCAAGCTCCAAGCTCCAAGCTCCAAGCTATATTATTGATTATGTAGAGGGTTTAATTAAAGATGGAGCAGACATCATCGATGTAGGCGGAGAATCTAGCCGCCCCGGCGCAAAGCCAGTTTCTCTAAAAGAAGAAATATCTCGGACCATACCGGTAATCAAAGCATTAGCAAAAAAAATAAAAGTTCCTATCTCTATAGATACCTATAAACCAGAAGTAGCTAAGCAAGCTTTGGATAATGGCGCTGTAATAATCAATGATATCACCGCCTTAAGAGATAAAAATATGCGCAAAGTAGTTTCTCGCTATAAAGCCGCAGTAGTACTTATGCATATGAAAGGTGCACCCCGCACCATGCAAAAGAATCCGGCATATCAGGCATTAATGGAAGATATTCTGGAGTATTTAAAAAGGAGTATTGAGTTAGCCCAAGAAGCAGGCATAGATAAAAACAAAATTATCGTTGATCCGGGGATAGGTTTTGGCAAAACTACAGAGCACAATCTAGAAATAATAAAAAACCTCAGCCAATTTAAGGTATTGGGCAGGCCCATATTAGTGGGGGTATCAAGAAAGTCTTTTATCGGAAAAATATTAAACAAGCCTATTCTAGAAAGACTGCATGGCACTATTTCTGCTTGTGTTTTGGCTGCTGCTGGCGGCGCCCATATCTTAAGGGTCCACGATACCAAAGAGGTATACGAAGCTTTAAAAATTAATAACGCGATTTTAAATGCTTGAAAATATGTGGAAACCCATAATTGAAATAGTTATTCTCTGGTTTATAATTTACGAAATTATGCTTTTCTTTGAAGGCACGCGCGCTATTCAAGTTTTACGCGGTATAGTCATTCTTCTATTTGCCTTTTTCCTTTTTCAAAGATTAAATTTTACTATTCTCGATTGGCTGTTTACGAAGTTATTCGCTATCTCGGTTATCGGGCTATTAATTGTTTTTCAACCCGAAATAAGAGGCGGCCTGGCGCGTTTGGGTCAAAGGAATATTTTTAGCAGTTCTCTAAAGGAAGAAGAGCTGGATGAGGTAGTTCAGCAGATTACTAAGGCTGCTGAAAATCTTTGTAAGGAAAAAATAGGTGCCCTGCTAGTAATAGAGAAGAACGACCCTTTAACAAGTTATATCGAAAGCGGCGTATCCGTTGATGCGCGCGTATCTCTAGAGTTAATCCAGGCAATATTCACTCCTAATAGCCTGCTTCACGACGGGGGTATGATTATACAGCGCGGGCGTATTATATCCGCAGGTTGTTTATTCCCGCTTTCAAAGAATCAGGATTTAAGCCGTATTTTCGGCACCCGGCATCGTGCGGCTTTAGGTTTAAGCGAAGAGACAGATGCAATAATAATTATTGTTTCCGAAGAAAGAAAAGATATGTCTTTAGTCTATCGTGCTAAATTATATAAAGACCTCGGTAGAGAGGAATTAATTTCCAAGACCAAAGAATTTATAAAACTTAAAGATGCCTAAAGAAAAAATTCAGACAAAAATTATACGTTGGATTACTTCTCATCCTTGGCTAAAAATCATTGCCCTAATATTAGCAATATTGACCTGGTTTTATATTAGGGGCCAGATAAACCGTTTCAATTATTAAAAATGTTAAAATTAGGCGTAAATATTGACCACATCGCAACCTTAAGGGGGGTCCGCCATGGTATTGAGCCGGATCCGGCTTTTGCCGCATTAATGGTTCAGGCAGTAGGTGCGGATAGTATTGTCGTGCATTTACGCGAGGATCGCCGCCATATTAAAGAAAGAGACCTGCGGATTTTAAAAGAAGTAGTTAAGATTAAATTAAACCTGGAGATGTCTACTAATGATGATGTTGTAAAGATTGCCTGTGAGGTTAAGCCGGATCAGGCAACGCTCGTCCCGGAAAAGAGACAAGAGATAACCACAGAAGGCGGCTTAGATGTAGTTACCAATTTTAAAAAAATAAAAGAGGTATTAGAAAAGTTAAAGAAACAAGGGATTAGCGTAAGTTTATTTATTGACCCCGATAAAAAACAGATTGATACCGCAAAAAAAGTAGGCGTTAAAATGATAGAGCTGCATACCGGCCGTTATGCCGATGCCAAAGGTGATAAAGAAGAGGACAAATATTTTAAAGAATTAGAGTCGGCGGTTAATTATGCCAAAGATAAGGGTCTGGCTGTTTTTGCCGGGCACGGTTTAAATTATTATAATGTAGCTAGGATCGCAAAAATAAAAGGCATAGAAGAATTAAATATAGGCTATTCTATAGTCTGTCGGGCAGCATTAGTAGGCTTAGAGCGCGCAGTGCGCCAGATGAAATTATTAATATGATTATAGGCACAGGCGTAGATATAACCGAAGTAAAACGGATTAAAGAAGCGGCAGAGAAATGGGGTAAAGATTTTCTCAACCGTATTTTTACCGATGAGGAATTAGAAAATGCCAAAACCCGGGGCAGCCTTTATCAGTATTTAGCAGGCAGGTTTGCTGCAAAAGAAGCGGTTTTTAAGGCAATGGGGGATAGTAGATTAAATTGGAAGGAAGTCCAGATCCTTAATGATAAAGAAGGCAAGCCTTACTGTGCTATTTTAAACGGCAGGAGCAAAAAAGTAGGCGTACATGTTTCTATTTCACACGTAAAAAATTATGCGGTTGCCCAGGCAATTATTACAGAGAAGGAATAATGCCCATAAGGGCGACTTCGGCCACATTTTTATTTTAGCCGGTTCTTTGAGATTCTCCGGGGCAGGGCTTTTATGCGCTGGAAGCACGATGCGCGCAGGAGCAGGATTGGTTACTTTAGGGGTACCTGAAAGATTAATGAAGGTGGTTATCAAAAGAAAGCCTAAAGAAACTATGATCCTACCTTTGCCGCAGACTAAGGAAGGAACTTTTAGCTTATCTGCTTACGTAAAAATAGTAGATTTTATCAAGGCCGTGGATATTTTAGTAATAGGGCCGGGGCTTACCCAAAATAAATCTACGCAAGGCTTGGTACGTAAAGTTATAGTTAAGGCACATCAGTCAACAGTGATAGATGCAGATGGGCTGAATGCCTTGGCCGGCCACTTAGATATTTTACCTGCGGCATGCGATTTGCGGCCTGCGACAATTTTGACTCCTCATGCGGGTGAAATGGCTAGATTATTAGGATGTACTGTAAAAAAGATTGAAAGCAATCGAGAATTTATTGCGAAAAAGTTTGCTCAAGATTATAATTGTACGGTTATACTGAAAGGCCACAGGACAGTAGTGGCAGATTTAAATGCGAAAATTTATATAAATAAAACCGGCAATCCCGGTATGGCTACCGCCGGAAGCGGGGATGTTTTAACCGGAATAATCGGGGCATTCTTAGGCCAAGGGTTAAATGCCTTTGATGCGGCTAAATTCGCAGTATATTTACACGGCTTAGCCGGTGACTTAGCGGCCGAAGAAAAAACTGAAATGGGGATGATTGCTTCGGATATAATTGAGAAGATTCCCGAGGCAATAAAGAGAAGTGGCTAATGCCGACGTAGCTCAATGGTAGAGCAGATGTTTTGTAAACATCAGGTTGGGGGTTCAATTCCCTTCGTCGGCTCCATAAAACAAATATGTATAGCAATAAATTAAATATTAATAGAGTTAAAAGCCTTTACTGGGAAGAAGAACGCAATGTTAGAGAAATTGCAAATAAGTTAAGGGTTTCTTTTTGGTTTTTGTATAACTTTATGAATAAAAATAATATTGTTCGTCGTTCTCCTTCAGAAACCAATTATCTTATTATTAATAGGACTAAACCCCAATTTGAAATTAAAAAAAATCTTAATATTGCAAAACAAAAATTAAAAATTGCTGGCATTATGCTTTATTGGGCAGAGGGAACCTTAAAAGGTAACACCGTAGATTTTGCTAATAGTAATCCGCAAATGATAAAAATATTTTTAAGATTTTTAAGAGAGATTTGCGGTGTAAATGAAGAAAGGCTAAGAATTTATCTTTATACCCACTCTGATAATAACTTGGAAGAATTGAAAACTTATTGGCAGAAAGTGACGAGAGTGCCCTTAACCCAGTTTACCAAACCATACATACGAAAAGGGAATCCGAATTTAAGTAACAGAAAATTAGTTCATGGCTTAATTCATGTTCGTTATAATGATAAACGTTTACTTAAAACAATTACAAATTGGATAAGTGAATACATAGATCGGGCAGGTACCCAAGTGGCCAAAGGGGGCAGACTGTGTAAACGCAGCGCCTTGGCGAAAGCCGGGGTGGAAAAGTAGGCGAATTCAGGGAAGCCCCTTAGCCGCGTGCGGGAGGGGGGATCCTGAGCCAAGCTCCAGGTTATTTCTGGAGAAGGTGCAGAGACTAAGTGCCTACCACCTAAAACGAAATGTCAAGGTGATGAGATAGTCCAAGCCTCGAGGTAACTTGAGGGCTCTTGAAATCTGCTGCACTTGTGCTTCAGAGGTTCGAATCCTCTCCTGCCCACCAGTTTTTTCCGACAAGGAAAAAACTGGTGGCACTAAAGCGAGCGCAGTTTTGCGACAAGCAAAACAGCGAGCGAAAGTGCCTGGAGTAAATGTTGAACATATGCGCGGGTGTAGTTCAATGGTAGAATAATAGCCTTCCAAGCTATATATGTCGGTTCGATTCCGATCACCCGCTTTGAGATAAATATGACGGCGGGATCCCGCTGCCGTAATTAAAATAGTGCAGCGGGACAAGCACAACAATATGTGGGTTCGATTCCCATCGCTCGCTTTTAATGAGCACATAAGTTATGGAGCTGTTATTTGTCAATTTTAGACTACATAACTTATGTGTGCGAATTAAATCCTTGACATCGAATATGTCAAGGACCTACTAATTATAAGTATTTATGCCAGAAAGAGAATTTTTAGAACCGGTTTTTATTGATGCCTTTGATTTAGATGATGCCTGGTTTCAATGTCTATCTCAGATTTTAGAAAAAGGCTATGTCTATACTATAACCCGCGGCAGTTATGAAGGCCAAAAACGCTTGGAATTTGATTTTGTTACTATCAGAGTAAGGAAGCCTGCGCATCAGATTATACCCATTATTCCTGAGGGGATGAGTATTCCGGCACCCACAGATATGGATTATATCCAAGGATATTTAAGTTATCTTTTGACCGGTGCTAAGACAAAGACCGAAGATTATACTTACGGAGAACGTTTGGTAGATCCTAAAATAAAAGTGCAGGAGCGCGTTGACGGTAAAGAGATGATCAGAGATTTACCTTTACAGGTCAATCAAATTGAAGAAGTTATAAAAATATATAAAGAAAAAGGATTTGGTACAAACCAAGCGATTATGGAGATCGGCATGCCTTCTGATATAAAACTAGCGGATCCGCCGTGCCTACGCTTGATTGATACTAGGGTACGTTACGGAAAACTAAATTTTATTTTATATTTCCGTTCCTGGGATCTTTGGAGCGGTTTTCCTTCCAATATGGGAGGGCTACAATTAGTAAAACAATATATGGCAGAAGAAATCGGCGTAGCAGACGGAGAATTTATCGCAGTGAGTAAGGGCCTGCATCTTTATGATTATGCTTGGGATTTAGCTAAGATCAGGACAAATAAACACGATTTTAAAATAGAATGAATCCAGATAACTATAACGGACCCGAACGCAGGGAATTTAGAAGGTTAGCATATACCAAGCCGCTTTCTTATAAAGTATGCAAACAAGAAACAGTTTCTAAAATTTTAGAAGGCTATACTTCCAATGTCAGCCCGTCAGGCCTGCTTTGTAACCTAAATAATCGGGTGAACGAAGGCGATATATTATGGCTTTCTTTTGAAAGGGACATCTTGAATATCTGCGAAGAATTAGAGAAAAGGAGCCTGATTTATCAAAACGGCATTTTGGGGAAAGTCGCCCGTATAGACGATAAGGTTGACGGTAGTTTTGATGTAGGAATCTGTTTTATCACGCGCGAAGAGAAAAACATCTCTAACATATATCCGGAAATTTACTTTTTAAAAGCTAGATTTGAACGTGAAAAAGAATAATATAGCGATTTTAGGGGACGGAGGCTGGGGCACAGCACTGGCGATATTATTATGCCGTAAAGGCTTTAAGGTCACTATCTGGAGCGCCTTTAAAGGGTACGCAAGGTATTTAAATAAAAAAAGGATGAATACAAAATTTTTACCTTCTATCAAAATTCCCGATCAAGTAATAATTACCCATGATTTAAAAGAAGCAATTAAAGATAAACAAATTATAGTTCTTGCCATACCGTCACAATACTTACGCAGTATTTTAAAGAAGGTAAGGCATTGTTCATTTACGCATACGGCAATATTCCTAAGCGTTACCAAAGGCATTGAATTGAAATCTCTTAAGCGAATGTCGCAAGTTATATATGAAGAGTTGGGCAGGGTGAAATTGGCGGTGCTTTCCGGCCCTACCATTGCCCATGAGGTAGCCAAAGGAATACCTACTACAGCGGTAATAGCTTGCGCGGATAATTATTTGAGGCAATATTTGCAGGAGATTTTTAGGACGGATAGATTCAGGATCTATACCAATAAAGATGTAGTAGGGGTTGAGCTCGGAGGTAGCATTAAGAATGTCATTGCTATTGCCTGCGGTATATCCGACGGACTGGGTTTCGGAACTAATACTAAAGCAGCAATTTTAGCTCGGGGGTTGGTAGAGATTTCCCGGTTAGGTAAGGCTATGGGTGCAAGAACAACGACCTTTAGCGGCATAAGCGGTTTAGGTGATTTAGTTACAACCTGTATTAGCCCTTATAGCAGAAATAGATTTGTAGGAGAAGAGATTGGTAAAGGTAGGCGCTTAAAACAGATAGAGTCGCATATGCAAATGATAGCAGAAGGCGTGCCGACGGCAAAGTCTACATATTTTTTAAGCCTAAAATATAAAGTGGATATGCCGATTACTAAAGAAGTATACGCCGTTCTTTATAAAAATAAGCCTCCCCTTAAGGCGGTTGGCGACTTGATGGCGAGGGAGAAGAAAGAAGAGTAGGCACCACTAAATATCTCATAGCTGGTGGTGCCGTTTTTCCGACATGCGATAGATTGAAAAACGGGGAGTAGCGCAGTTTGGCTAGCGCGTTTGAATGGGGTTCAAAAGGTCGTGGGTTCAAGTCCCACCTCCCCGATTCTAGACTTGAACCCAAAAGGGGTGTTATGATGATGATTAAGGAGGCATAAAATGGCATATACTGGGCCTGAAAGAAGAAAATATCCTCGAATAGACGGCCGCTTTGTCGTTTCTTACCGGCTTCTGGATGACGAAAATAACGTTGACGTAACCCAGACTAAGAATTTGAGTATAGGAGGATTGCTTTTTACCACAAACAGGCCATTCGAGGTGGGTTCTAATATTGCCTTGGAAATAAGGCTTCCTTATGACCGCAGGCCCATTATGCTTATCGGTAAGGTTGTGGATTCCCGCGAAATTACCAAGAATTTAATTTATGATACCAGGATGAAATTTATAGCTACAGATAAGCGGCATATAAAAACACTCAGCCAGACGGTAGATTTTTACCTGAAAAAAGGGGATACGAAATGAAGAAAATAAATGTAGGCTTAATAGGTTTCGGCAATGTAGGATCGGGAGTAATAAAGATTTTACATGATAAGAGAAATCTTTTGAGTGAAAAAGTCGGCGTAGAAATCAATATTAAAAAAGTCTGTGATAAGGATTTTTCCGCTAAAAGGAATGTTTCTCTCGATAAGAGCCTGATTACCAAAGACGCTAAAGATATTATTCATGATCCCCAGATAGATATTATCATAGAGCTAATAGGAGGCATACATCCGGCCAAGGAATATATAACCGAAGCTTTAAAAAAAGGAAAACATATTGTTACTGCTAACAAAGCCCTCCTTGCGCAGGCAGGATCTGAATTATTTGCCTTGGCTCGGGACCGCGGAAAAAATATTTATTTTGAAGCGTCGGTAGGCGCAGGTATCCCTATTATAAAATCTTTACGCGAAGGCTTGGTAGCAAACCGTTTTTACAATATTTTGGGAATCGTAAACGGCACTTCAAATTTTATATTATCTAAAATGTCTAGCGACAATTGTAATTTTAGCGATGCCTTAAAAGAAGCAAAAGAAAAGGGTTTTGCCGAAAAGGACCCCACTTTAGATATTGCAGGGATTGATTCTGCCCATAAGTTGATATTGCTTACTTATCTATGTTTTGGCAGATTAGTGAATATAAATGATATCTTTATCGAAGGTATTGCCGAGGTATCATTAGCCGATGTTACTTATGCTAAAGAGTTAGGCTTTCAGATAAAGCTATTGGCTATTGCAAAAAAAGAAAAAGATGAATTAGAGGTAAGAGTACATCCTACGCTTATCCCCCAAGAACATCTTTTATCTTCGGTAGGGGGAGTGAATAATGCTATCTATGTATCAAGTGACCTTGCCGGTAATCTTTTATTTTATGGGCCGGGAGCAGGACAGCTGTCCGCTGCATCAGCAGTGGTTTCGGATTTAGTAGATTTAACTCAAGGCATTAAGGCAGGGTTATTCAGGCCGACGTTAAATATTGTCCCGGATAAAACCATAAAGAAATTACGTAAAATCGACGATATTGAAAGCCGTTATTATATACGGTTTATGGCCGAAGATAAGCCCGGGGTTTTAGCCAAGATATCCGGGGTCTTAGCTAAGTTTGGCATAAGCATAGCTTCGGTTACGCAAAAAGAACGTACCCGGGCACAGGCAGTGCCTATCGTGATGATTATTCATCAAGCAAGGGAGAAAGATTTAAGAGAGGCGTTAGAGATAATAGATCGTTTAAGCGTGATTAAACATAAATCAGTGGCTATTAGAATGGAGGAAGTGTGAAAAAAGGTTATGAAGGCGTAATAGAAAGATACAAGAGATATCTTCCTGTTACTGATAAGACACCCGTAGTTACTTTAAAAGAAGGAAACACCCCTTTAATAAAGGCTAATTACCTTAGCAAATTGATAGGAAAAAATTTTGAGGTTTACTTAAAATATGAAGGCCTAAACCCCACCGGTTCTTTTAAAGACAGAGGAATGACCTTAGCGATATCCAAAGCATGCGAAGAAGGCTCAAAGACTGTTATCTGCGCTTCTACCGGTAATACTTCTGCATCTTCCGCTGCATACGCTGCTAAAGCTGCCATGAAATGCATTGTTTTAATTCCCAAAGGAGCTATTGCTTTAGGAAAACTTAGTCAGGCGCTAATTCATGGTGCCAAGGTATTAGCCCTAGACGGTAATTTTGATGATGCGCTTAATTTAGTGCGTGATATCGCTGCTAAATACCCCATAACTTTAGTTAATTCCTTAAATCCTTACCGTATTGAGGGTCAAAAGACTGCCAGTTTTGAAATCTGCGATTGTTTAGGGTACGCCCCGGATTTTCAAGTGATGCCCGTAGGTAATGCCGGAAATATTACTGCTTACTGGAAGGGTTATAAAGAATATAAAAAATACGGTAAAATAAAAAAACTACCTAAGATGTTAGGTTTTCAAGCAGAAGGGGCTGCTCCGATCGTAAGAGGTTACCCTATAAAAAATCCTGAAACCATTGCTACTGCTATTCGTATTGGTAATCCTGCGAGCTGGCAACAAGCTGAAGATGCACGCGATGAATCCGGCGGACTGATTGATATGGTTTCGGATAAGGAAATTATAGAGGGCTATAAATTATTAGCGGTAAAAGAAGGAGTATTCGTAGAACCAGCCTCTGCAGCATCAGTTGCTGGTTTACTAAAGCTTGCGCAAAAAGGATACTTCAAAAAGCACGGTACACGGTACACGGTACACGGTACTAGAATTGTTTGCATTCTTACCGGACACGGATTAAAAGATCCGGATCGCGCTATAAAGACCATTAAAGAGCCGAAAATAGTCAAGCCGAATTTAAAAGCAGTATTAAAAGAAATTGGCTATTAAACAAAGCCACAAGCCACAAGCCACAAGCCACAAGTTAAAGAATAAAAGAGTTCTCATCACTGCCGGGCCGACATGGGTTCCTATAGACGCTGTGAGGGTAATCAGCAATATTGCTACAGGCAAAACTGGGGTTCTTTTAGCGGATAAATTAAGAAAGTTAGGTGCTAAGGTTACGCTTTTATTGGGCCCGGCTGAAAGCTGCTGTCTCAATAAAAATATCAGGCTGATACGATTCAAATTCTTTGAGGAATTGAAAAATAAACTCGAAAAAGAGTTAAAGTCTAAAAAATATGATATTCTTATTCATTCAGCCGCGGTTTCAGATTATAGGCCCTCAAGAGCCAAGGCCCAGAAGATAAAATCAGGTAAAAAGGTTTGGCAGATTAATTTGGTACCCACGCTAAAGATCATAGGCCTGATAAAAAAATACGATTCTTCTTTATTCTTAGTAGGGTTTAAATTTGAACCGCAAGCCAAGAAAAAAGCGCTGATAGATAAAACAAGAAATCTCATTAAACGCGCAAAACTTAATTTAGCGGTGGCTAATACTACTGACGATAAAAATAGATATCGAGCCTATATTCTTGATAATTACAACCGGTCCTGCGGCCCTTTGCTTACTAAGAAATCTTTAGTAGAAAAATTAAGCAGTTTAATCGGAGGCACTTTATGGAAGGATTAAAGATGTCAAATAAATTTAAAAATAATTTACATATTTTTACCCAGAACCTAAAAGATATTTATAAAGAAGAATTATTGTCATTAATTCTTTACGGAAGTGCGGCAAGCGGCGAATTCATAGATAAGCATTCTAATTTAAACGTCCTGGTGGTACTAAAAAATACAGATTTGAGTAACCTAAAGAAAGCATCAGGCGTAATAAATAAATTTAAGATGATTAATCCCTTATTTTTAACCGAAGACTACATTACTAGTTCCACTGATATATTTCCTATAGAATTTATAGATATGCAAGAAAATTACATTCTTTTATACGGCAAGGACATATTGAAAGAAATAAACATAGATATAAAAAATTTAAGATTCCAGTGCGAGCAGGAACTTAAAGCAAAACTCATTCACTTAAGGCAAGGGTATATAAGGATAAATAATGATAAAGCCGCTTTGCGTAATTTATTATTTAGGTCTTTTACCTCGGTATTGCATATATTAAGAAATGTCTTGCGTCTTAAAAATAAAAAGCCATCGTATTTAAAACAGGATATTTTAAAGGAAGTAGCTTTAGAGTTTCCGATTGACACAATTATCTGGGGAAAAATATTAGCGGCAAAGAATAAACAGATAAAATTAAGCAACAAAGAAACTGAAGAATTATTTGTTGATTTTGTCAGGGCCCTAGAAGAAATAGTGGGCATGGTAGATAAATTATAATTGCATGCGTAAGATATGCTTTTTATTTACTTTTATTTTTTTACCGTTTTTTGTTTATGCGCAAGATATACCTCGGCCCGTAGGTTGGGTAAATGATTTTGCGGGCGTAGTTAGTGCTGAATATAAAGAGAAATTAAACTCTTTAATTGGGGAATTAGAAGAGAAAGCTAGCGCAGAGATTGCGGTAGTTACCATTACCTCGATTACTCCTTACGAAGAAAAGGAATACGCGAGGTTGCTCTTTGACAATTGGAAGCCGGGAAAAAAGGGTAAAGATAACGGCGTATTAATACTGCTGGCAATTAAAGAAAGACGCTGGCGTATTGAAACCGGTTATGGCGTAGAAGGGATTTTACCTGATGGAGTTTGCGGTGAGATTGGCCGTGACTATATGGTGCCCTATTTTAAGCAAAATGAATATTCCGAAGGGCTTTATCAGGGCGTGATAAAAATAGCGCAAGTAATAGGCAAAGATGCAAATATAGAGTTAAACACATTGCAAGGAGTTAAAGATATAACGCCAACACGGGTAAATTCTTCAGATTCTGGTGATCCCATAATTATGATAATTTTATTTTTATTATTTTTTGGAATTTTAGTTTTACCAATTTTACTGGGCCGTCGTTATAATAATATTTTTTGGGGCGGTGGAGGGGGAGGTTTTGGAGGAGGATTTGGTGGCGGTGGCGGTGGTTTTGGTGGCGGTGGCGGTGGCGGCGGTGGTGCAGGCGGAGGTTTTTAAAAGGAGGAAGAAATGAAAGGATTTTTAATCGGCCTAGGCGTTGTAGTATTAGTAATTATCGTTTCTTTTATTTCGGTTTATAATGGGATCGTGTCAAAACACGAAACTATTACAGCGAACTGGGCGCAGGTAGAGAATCAACTGCAGAGACGTAACGACCTGATACCTAACTTGGTAAATACAGTTAAAGGTTATGCTGCTCATGAGAAAACAGTATTTGAAGAGGTTACCAATGCGCGTTCTCAGTGGGCAAAAGCAACGACTCAAGAAGAGAAAGTAAAGGCAGCTTCTTCGGTCGATGCAGCATTAGCCCGCCTTCTTTTAGTTGTCGAGAATTACCCTAATTTAAAAGCAGATCAAACTTTCTTGAAACTTATGGATGAGTTAGCAGGTACGGAAAACCGGATTGCCGTAGAAAGAATGCGTTATAATGAAGCAGTAAGAGATTATAATATTACAGTCAGGAGTTTTCCCGGTAATTTTATTTCCGGTATGTTTGGCTATAAGGTAGCTACGGAATATTTTAAAGCCGAAGAAAAAGCAAAAGTAGTTCCTGAGGTAAAGTTTTAATATGAAATACATTGTCTTAGTCGCAGACGGAATGGCGGATTATCCGATTAAGGAATTGGATAATTCTACGCCCCTAGAGGTAGCGCGTACTCCTAATATGGATTATATTGCTAAGGCAGGAAGGCTCGGCCGTATTAAGACTATTCCTGAAGGCATGACCCCTGCTTCTGACGTAGCCAATATTTCCATATTTGGTTATGATCCTAAAATTTATTATACAGGACGCGGCCCCTTAGAAGCGGCAAACTTAGGGATAGAGTTGGAAGAGGAGGACGTAGCTTTTCGTTGCAACTTGATTACTGTATCGGGTGATAATCTATTAGATTATAGCGCAGGCCACATCAGTTCCAAAGAAGCGTCAATCCTGATAAAGTTTATTGATCAAAAAATAGGGACTAACAGGATTAGGTTTTATCCCGGCATCAGCTACCGGCATTTGATATTGATTAAACGCGGCACTGAAGAGTCTTTAGATGATTTAGAATGTAAGGCCCCGCACGACATTATGGGTGAGAATATTCTTAAGAATTTTCCTAAAGGGGATGGTGCAGATATTTTGATAAAATTGATGCAGGCCTCCCGTAATATTTTAGAAAATCACGAGGTTAATTTAGTGAGGATTGATTTAAAAGAAAACCCGGCTAATATGATCTGGCTTTGGGGGCAAGGCAAAAAACCCTCCTTACCTAAGTTCAGCGAAAAATATCATGTCAGCGGCAGCGTTATTTCCGCCGTAGATTTAATAAAAGGGTTAGGCAGGATTTTAGGCCTTGAGGTAATAAATGTACCCGGCGCCACTGGATACTATGATACTGATTACGAAGCCAAGGCCCGCGCTGCCTTAAGCGCCCTAGAAGAAAAAGACTTTGTTTTTGTGCACGTAGAAGCCCCTGATGAAGCCGGCCACAACGGGGATTTACGAGAAAAGATTACGGCCATCGAAAGATTTGACCGTTTAGTCGTGGGAACGGTATTAAACGCTTTTAAAAATAAAAATAATTTTCGTCTTTTAGTTATGCCTGATCATGCTACGCCAATATCTTTAAAGACCCACGTTGCCGATCCGGTATTGTTCGGCATCTTCGGAAAAGATGTAGTAGGCAGGGGCTTTTTAAATTACAGCGAAAAAGAAGCGGAAAAATCCGACCTCTATTTTGAAAAAGGCTACGAGTTAATGGATTATCTTATTAAAGGAGATAAATAAAAATCTAAAAAGCGTAAAGTGTAAAGCGAAAAACGTAAAATTATAGTGTAAAACTCAAAACTTGAAACTTTAAGTTTTAACTTTGTGCTTTGCACTTTTAGCTTTACGCTCAAAAATGAACTCACTCATCATAGTTATTATTGCTGGGGGATTATTCTTTTGGGCATATAAATTTTATGCTCAGAAATTAGCATCTTTGTGGCATATTGATCCTAAAAAACCAACCCCGGCTTATTCTAAATACGACAGCGTAGATTATATCCCGGCTAAAAACAATTTGGTTTTATTTGGGCATCATTTTGCTTCCATTGCCGGAGCAGGCCCGATTATCGGGCCGGTTATTGCAGTAATGCTTTGGGGGTGGCTGCCGGCTTTATTATGGGTAGTCTTAGGGACAATTTTTATCGGCGGGGTGCATGATTTCGGTTCGTTAATAACATCGGTCAAAGAAGGGGGTTCTTCGGTTGCCGATATAGCCCAGCATGTCATATCGCGCCGCGTAAAAATATTATTTTCCTTATTTGTCTGGCTGGCGTTGATACTGGTGATCGCCGTATTCGCATATTTATGTGCCGATACCTTTGTCAAAGAGCCGAAGATTGTTTTACCTTCCTTAGGGTTAATTCCGGTAGCGGTGGTGGTGGGTTTTCTTTTATATAAAGTAAGAGCCAATACAGGATTATCTACAATATTCGGGTTAGTATGTTTGGGAGGATTGTTATTACTGGGTAATAGTTTACCCATAAAAAATAATATAAATTTCTGGATTATAGTTTTGTTTATTTATTGTTATTTTGCTTCGGTTTTGCCTGTGAATATACTTTTACAGCCCCGCGATTATTTGTCCAGCTTCCTTTTATTTTTTGGGGTGGGGGCAGGTTATTTAGGATTATTTATAGAAAGGCCGGTTCTTACTATGCCGTATTATCATAAATTTACTTCTTCAGAAGGTTATCTTTGGCCGGCCTTATTCGTGACAGTTGCCTGTGGGGCAGTTTCAGGGTTTCATGCCTTAATTGCCAGTGGGACTTCTTCCAAACAAATAGCTAATGAGCGCTATGCAAAAAGAATCGGTTACGGCGGCATGGTGGTAGAGTCTTTGGTCGCGGTATTGGCAATAGTTGCAGTGGCAAGTTTATTTCGTAAAGGCACTGATTTTAGCGGGGTTTTGAAAAGTACGGGCCCTATCGGGATTTTTGGCAGCAGTTTTGGAAATATTACTAAAACTATATTAGGCGCAAGCGGGGCCTTCATTGCAATTACTATATTGAATGCTTTTATCCTCACTACATTAGACACAGCTACGAGGGTATCCCGTTATTTGACCGAGGAATTATTTAAAATTAAAAACCGTTATCTTTCTACGTTGATAATTATTGTATTAAGTGCAACCCTTGCCTTTAGCGGAAAATGGCAGAGAATCTGGCCAATATTCGGCGCGTCTAACCAGTTGGTGGCGGCGCTGGCGTTATTTGTTTTAAGTTGCTGGCTTTTATCTAAAGGTAAAACCATTAAGTTTACTATTATTCCGGCTTGTTTTATGCTCGTCACTACCATAGCGGCTTTATTATTGCAGGCAGTTACTTATTTTAAACATAACGATATCACTCTTTTGATTATCTCCTGCCTTTTGATTATTTTAGCCGGTTTTATCGTATGGGAAGTCCTGCCTATAATTTTCAGGAAGGAGAAAACATGAGTTCTAAGAAATTGATTGTACAAAAATTCGGGGGTTCTTCTGTAGCTGATGTACAGCGTATACAAAATGTGGCTAAACGCATAGTAAGCTACCGAAAGAAAGGCCATAATTTAGTAGTGGTAGTTTCAGCACTCGGAGATACTACCGATGAATTAATAGAGCTGGCGCATAAGATTAATTCGGACCCCTCCGAGCGCGAAATGGATATGTTATTGTCTACCGGAGAGCAAATTTCCGTGGCGCTGTTAGCCATGGCAATTCATAAATTAGGAAGCGAAGCTATATCTTTTACCGGGTTACAAGTAGGTATTATTACCGATACCAGCCACACCCGCGCAAGAATCATAAAAATAAACGCCGATAAGATTAAAGAGGCATTAAAAGAAGGCAAAATTGTAATAGTTGCAGGTTTTCAGGGGGTTACTTTAAATCAGGATATTACTACCTTAGGCCGTGGCGGCTCGGATTTAACTGCCGTGGCTTTAGCAAAGGAATTAAAGGCAGACGAATGCGAAATATATACCGACGTAGAAGGCATTTATACCACTGACCCGCACATTGAGCCAAAAGCAAAAAAGATCGAACAGATCACCTACGATGAGATGCTAGAGATGGCGTCTCTCGGTGCGCAGGTAATGCAGGCGCGTTCCATTGAAGTAGCAAAAAAGTTTGATGTGCCTATACATGTACGCTCCTCTTTTTCTAATAATACTGGGACGATGATTATCAGGGAGGTTAAAAAAATGGAAGATGTGTTAGTAACCGGCGTAACTTTAAATAGAAATGAAGCTAAAATTACGATTTGCGATCTTCCGGATAAGCCGGGGGTGGCAGCAAGGATATTTAAGGAACTGGCTGCTAATGGAATTAGTGTAGACATGATAGTGCAGAATGTAAGCCGCTTACGCCAGACCGATATATCCTTTACCGTAAACAAGGCCGATATCGCAAAGGCCTTAAAGTTAACTAAGAAGGTAGCTAAGAAAATCTGTGCAGGAGAGGTCTTACGCGATGAGGATATAGCCAGAGTTTCCATTGTTGGGGTAGGCATGAGGTCTCACCATGGAGTTGCTGCTACTATGTTTGGTGCCTTGGCAGAAAATAAGATTAATATAGAAATGATTTCTACTTCCGATATAAGTATATCCTGTATTATAAAAAAGAAATTTACTGAAAAAGCTGTAAAAGTTTTACATGAAAAGTTCAGGTTAGCTAATAAGTGAGGTTAAAGATGCAGAAAGTTAAACTCTACGATACTACTTTACGCGACGGCGCTCAAGGAGAAGGTATTTCTTATTCGGTTACGGATAAGATTCTTATTGCCCAGGAGTTAGATAGTTTAGGCATACATTACATTGAAGGCGGCTGGCCGGGCTCTAATCCTAAGGATATGGAGTTTTTTATCAAGATGTCTAAAAAGAATTTAAAAAATGCCCAGCTTGTAGCCTTTGGTTCAACCCGCAGGCCCCAGTCTCAAGTGAAAGATGATGCTAATATTAAGGCATTTTTAAAGGCCGGTGTTAAAACAATTGCCGTATTCGGTAAAACTTGGGATTTGCACGTAAAAGATGTTTTGAAAACTACTCTCGATGAAAATTTAAAAATGATTACCGATACAATAAGCTTTTTAGTTGCGCAGGGGCTAGTTGTCTTTTACGATGCCGAACATTTTTTTGAGGCATACAAGGCTAACCCTCAATATAGCCTTAAATGTTTACTTGCAGCACAAGGTGCAGGCGCTAAGGCCGTGGTTTTATGCGATACTAACGGAGGGACGATTACCTCTGAGATCTCCAAAATTATTAATGATGTTCGCGGTCAAATAAATATTTGGTTAGGTATACATTGCCATAATGATGCGGGCCTTGCAGTAGCTAATTCTTTAGCCGCAGTAGAAGCAGGGGCAGATATGGTGCAGGGTACTATTAACGGTATCGGAGAACGCTGCGGTAATGCCGATTTGATTCCTCTAATCGCCAATCTTAAATTAAAACTCGGCGTTGATTGCATTAGCGATGAAAAACTTAAAGAATTAACTAAGATCTCGCATTTTGTCAGCGAAATCAGCAATTTAAAACAAAGAAACGACCAGCCTTATGTGGGCGCATCTAGCTTTGCGCATAAAGGCGGTGTGCACATTAACGCGGTAATGAAAAACCCCAAGACCTATGAACATATCGACCCTTCGCTCGTCGGTAATCACCGGCGCATTTTAGTCTCTGAATTAGCCGGTAAGACCGGTATTTTAGTGCGCGCCAAAGAATTAGAATTCGACTTAAATAAAGAAGACCCCAAGACTAAAAAGATTTTACAGCTTATCCAGAAATTAGAGCACCAGGGTTATCATTTTGAAGCGGCAGAGGCCTCTTTTGAGTTATTAATGAAAAGGGCCTTTAAGAAATACAAAAGGTTTTTTGAGTTGGAGGGGTTTCGCGTGGTAATAGAAAAACGCTCTGATAAAAAAATCACCTCGGAAGCGATTATTAAATTAAAGATAAAAGGTACCAAAGAACATACTGCCGCTGACGGAGACGGCCCGATAAATGCCTTAGATAATGCCCTGCGCAAGGCCTTAAAGGATTTTTATCCGACATTATCCCAGATGCATTTATCTGATTTTAAAGTGCGCGTATTAGATGAAAAGGCCGGAACGGCAGCCAAGGTGCGCGTTTTAATTCAATCACAGGATAAAGAAGACGTCTGGAGCACTATCGGAGTTTCGGAAAATATTATTGAAGCTTCTTGGCAGGCCTTAGTAGATAGCGTTGAATATAAGTTGTTGAAAGACAAGGTTGATAATGGACGTAAATAACCTACCTACCCGTTATGACCCCGCAAGCACAGAAGATAAGTGGTATAAGTTTTGGGAAGAAAATAATCTTTTTGCAGCCAAAGTAAACCCCGCAAAAAAACCCTTCTCTATAGTTATACCTCCGCCTAATGTCACCGGAATTCTGCATATGGGCCATGCTCTAAACAACACCATTCAGGATATTCTCATTAGATATCATCGGATGAAAGGTGAGGAGTCGCTATGGATGCCGGGTACCGATCACGCTGGCATTGCCACCCAGAATGTAGTAGAAAAGGCAATTGCTAAAGACGGCCTTAAACGGCAGGATTTAGGAAGAGAAAAGTTTGTAGAGCGGGTCTGGCTTTGGAGGGAGCAATACGGTTCCACAATTATCCACCAGCTTAAAAAACTGGGTGCTTCTTGCGATTGGCAAAGAACGCGTTTTACTATGGATGAGTCATACAGCAATTCTGTCAAAGAAGTATTTATTAAATTATATGAGAAAGGATTGATCTATCAGGGCAACTACATCATTAACTGGTGCCCGCGTTGCCAGACCGCGCTTTCCGACGAGGAAGCCCCGCATCGCGAAATCTCCGGTAACCTTTATTATTTAAGGTATCCGTTGAAAGAGTCCATAGTTCATGGTTCAGATATGAACTACATTGTGGTGGCAACGACACGGCCTGAAACAATGTTAGGAGACACGGCAGTAGCAGTTAATCCTAAAGATAAAAGATACAAGAAGCTGATTGGTAGAACTTTAATTTTACCTTTAATGAATAGAGAAATAAAAATTATCGCCGATAGCATTGTAGATATGAAATTTGGCACAGGTGCATTGAAAGTTACTCCTGCACATGACCCCAATGATTATCTTCTGGGGAAAAAGCATAAACTAGATTTTATCAATGTAATGCGCCCGGATGGCCGGATGAATGAAAATGCAGGCGAATATAAAGATATGGATAGGTTCCAAGCTAGAGAAGTAATCCTAGAGGATTTAAAAGAAAAAGGCCTTTTGGAAAAAGTAGAAGCACATAGTTTATCTGCTGGGCACTGTTACCGTTGTCACACTATTATTGAGCCGTATTTATCCAAACAGTGGTTTGTGAAGATGAAGCCGCTAGCTAAGCCGGCAATTGCGGCGGTGAAAAAAGGAAAAATTAAATTTTATCCTAAACGTTGGACCAAGGTTTATCTAAATTGGATGGAAAGTATCCAGGATTGGTGCATATCCCGCCAGATCTGGTGGGGGCACCGTTTGCCTGTCTATTATTGTAAGAAATGCTCCAAGCTCCAAGCTCCAAGCTCCAAGCTAGAAAATGAAGCAAAAAATCCTGCAGCCTGTAGCCTGCAGCCTGAAGCAAATAATGGCGTCATTGTATCTAGAATCAAGCCTGATAAATGTCCTAAATGCGGCTCAACAGATATCTACCAGGACGAAGACGTCCTGGATACTTGGTTCTCCTCGTGGCTTTGGCCATTTGCCACATTTTATTGGCCATTTGCAAGCTCCAAGCTCCAAGCTCCAAGCTCCAAGCTAGAAAGCCTGAAGCCTGAAGCTTGCAGCCTGCAGCAAAGCGATTTAGGCTATTTTTATCCTACTTCCGTTCTAGTCACCGCACCAGAAATAATCTTTTTCTGGGTAGCCCGTATGATTATGGCCGGTTTAGAATTTATGAAAGATATCCCGTTTCGCGATGTTTATATCCACGGCACAGTGCGCGATATTGAAGGCAAAAAAATGTCTAAATCCTTAGGGAACATTATCGATCCTTTGGATATCATCAAAGAATATGGAGCAGACGCCTTACGTTTTAGCTTAATATCCATAACTAGCCAAGGCCAGGATGTATTTTTATCAAAAGAGAAATTTGAGCAGGGCAGGAATTTTGCCAATAAAATCTGGAATGCCTCCAGATTCATCATGATGAACTTGGATACGTCTTTAGTTAAAACAGACCTTTGCCAATTTTTTATGGTACAGGAAAGTATAAAACACTTTCCCATACCACTGCGAAAATCGCTGAAAGTCATCGCCGAAGGCGATTTTCTTGGTCAGCAAGACTTAGATATCACTAACCGTTGGATATTAAGCAGATTTTATTCGGTGCTCAAAGAGGTAAATAAAAATTTAGATAACTATAAGTTTAATGAAGCGGCAAACGCTCTTTATGCATTCTTCTGGCATGAATTTTGCGACTGGTACTTGGAATTGATTAAAGCCGATATAAAGAATCAGCATAATCAACTAGTGATGTATAAGGTCTGGGAGAAATCTTTAAGGGTGATGCACCCATTTATGCCTTTTATCACTGAAGAGATCTGGCAGTTGTTTCTCGGTTCTCGGTCAAACACCAAACACCAAACACCAAACACCGAAAGTATTATGGTTCAGCCTTGGCCGCATACGCAAGAGAATATTATTGATCAGCCAACAGAGAACAAGATGCAGCGCATCTTTACCTTAATCAATATCCTGCGTAATATCCGTTTTCAATTGGAGATACCGCTAGAAAATACCCTAAATTTTATGGTCTTTACCAGCCGCCAAAATAAGGAGCTGGTAGCGTCTCTAAGTAAACAGATAGAAGCTGTATCAAAAAATCATTTATTAGACGCAAAAACAGAAGGAGAATACCGTCGGACGAATAATGAGTTTAATATAGTATCAGAGGGTACACATATAGTTATTCCTTTATCTGGAGTTATAGATAGAGAAAAACAAAAACAAAAAATAGAAAGTGATATAAAAAGAGTTAAAACAGAAATAAATAACAAAAAGGCTTTATTGGCTAAAACTGATTTCGTAAAGCGAGCACCGCAGGAAATAGTTGAAGCAGAAAAAATAAAACTAGCTGAGCTTAGTGAAAGATTAAAAAAAATGGAGGTAGTCAGAGATGGGTTCAGATAATTATTTTTTATCGGATAAGAAACCAGAATTAAACCCGCAAAAGTTGGATTCTATAGTGCGTCATGCCTTAGTAGAAGACATCGGTAAGGGGGATATTACTACGGAGCTAACTATCCCCAAGGATAAAGAAATTAAAGCTGTCTTAATAGTGAAAGAAGATTGCGTAATTTGCGGCCTTTCTGTTGCCGAAAGAGCCTTTAAGATAATTGATAACAATATTAAATTTGATACCTCCTATAAAGATGGCCGGCTAGTTAAGAAGGGTAAAATCATTGCTAAAATTAGCGGTAAGGCTAAAGGAATTCTTACCGCAGAAAGAGTAGCGCTTAATTTATTGTCTATGTTATCGGCAGTAGCCACAAAGACAAAAGAATACGTAGAGCATATAGAGCCATACAAAACTAAAATTACCGATACCCGTAAAACTATTCCGGGTTTAAGAGAGCTGCAGAAATACGCCGTGAGAATCGGCGGGGGGCATAATCACAGGATGGGGTTAGATGAAATGATTCTCATTAAAGACAATCATATTAAAGTAACCGATGGTTACGACCGCCTACCGAGCGTCCCCAAAGGTTTTAAGATAGAAATAGAAGTGCAGAACCTTGATGAATTCCGGCATGCCTTAAGATTTAAGCCTGATGTGATTATGCTGGATAATATGAGTATCCTAGATATAAAAGAGGCAGTGAAGATTAGAAACAATACGGAATTCAAAAGCCATCATTCTCCCACCAAACTAGAGGCTTCCGGCGGAGTAGATTTTGCTAGCGTCAGAGAAATCGCTTCAACCGGCATAGACATCATCTCTATCGGAGCCCTTACGCATTCTGTAAAAGCCGTTGATATTAGCCTGGAAGTAGTAGATTAATGCAAAATTTCCAACTGGTTTCTCATTATAAGCCCTGCGGCGACCAGCCCAAGGCAATTGAAGAATTAGTGGATTCGGTTTTATCCGGCAGGCGCTACCAGACACTGTTAGGCGTGACTGGCTCCGGAAAAACCTTTACCCTCGCCAATGCTATTGCTAAAATAAACCTGCCTACCTTAGTCATATCGCATAATAAAACTTTAGCCGCCCAGCTATATTCCGAATTTAAAGAATTTTTTCCCCATAATGCGGTAGAATATTTTGTCAGTTACTACGATTATTACCAGCCGGAGGCTTACATTCCTTCTACTGATACTTATATAGAGAAAGACGCTTCTATTAATGACAGGCTGGATCGCCTTAGGCTTTCTGCGACTACCTCACTTATGTCGCGTCGTGATGTGGTTATCGTCGCTTCTGTATCCTGCATTTATAATCTTGGGGATCCTGCAGATTACAAGGAGTTATTGGTTTTTCTAGAAAAGGGCAAAGAAATCTCCAGGGATGAACTGATTTCTCAATTTATCCAGATACAATACGAAAGAAATGATTATGAATTTACTAGAGGCCGTTTACGGGTGCGCGGGGATTGCCTGGAGGTGTATCCATCTTATCAGGAGAAGGCCATACGCATTGAATTAGCGCAGGACAGAATAGAAAAGATTTCCGAGATAAATCCAGTTACTGCCAAAGTCTTAAATATTCTGGAAAAAATAGCCATATACCCGGGGAAACACTTTATTGTTTCCGAAAATAAAATCAATTCAGCAATGGTATCTATAGAAAAAGAATTAGAAGAACAGCTTAAGTTTTTGAAAGCCAAAAATAAATTACTGGAGGCGCAGCGCTTAGAATCGCGTACAAAGTACGATATGGAGATGCTTAGGGAAATAGGTTATTGCCACGGCATTGAAAATTATTCCCGGCATCTTTCAGGAAGGCCCGCAGGTTCCCGGCCATATTCCATGATTGATTATTTTCCAGGGGATTTTTTGACCGTTATCGATGAGTCGCACGCTACCGTCCCACAGATAAGAGGGATGTATGAAGGAGACCAAGCCAGAAAAGAAACCTTGGTAGAATACGGATTTCGCCTCCCTTCGTGTTTGGATAACCGGCCTTTAAAGTTCCAAGAGTTTAGTGAACTGACTAAACAAGTGATCTTTGTTTCGGCGACACCTAACGATTACGAAATCAAAAACAGCCAGGGCAAAGTAATTGAGCAGATTATTCGGCCCACGGGCCTCCTAGACCCGGAAATTATTATTAAGCCTACGGAAAATCAGGTGGATGATTTAATAGTAGAAATAAACAAAAGGGCTAAAAATAACGAACGCACCTTGGTTACTACTCTGACTAAAAGGATGAGCGAGAATCTTACAGCTTATCTACAGGAAAAAGGCCTGAAGGTAAAATATTTACATTCGGAAATAGAAACCATTCAGCGTTCCAAGATACTCAGAGAATTAAGGCAAAAGCAATTTGATTGCCTGGTGGGCATAAACCTCTTACGCGAAGGGCTGGATCTGCCTGAAGTATCGTTGGTGGCGATTTTGGATGCCGATAAAGAAGGATTCTTGCGTTCAGCTACTTCTTTGATCCAGGTGTCAGGGCGCGCTGCGCGCAATATCAACGGTACGGTAATCATGTATGCCGATACCTTAACCGGTTCCATAAAAAAAGCAGTAGCCGAAAGTAACCGCAGGCGAAAAATACAGTTTGAGTTTAATAAAAAGAATAATATTACTCCCCGCTCTATTCAGAAAGAAATCAGGCAGGGGATTGAAGATTTAGCTAAGGCCCAAGAGTTCGTGATGAATCTAACCGGTGAAGAGCTGGATAAATACCAGTTGCGTAAATATTTAGCTGAATTAGAATATGAGATGGAGTTGGCCGCCCGAAATTTGCAATTTGAAAAAGCGGCAGTTTTAAGAGATAAGATTAAGGAATTTAAGAGAGGTTAAATGAGGTTACCAAAGGTTACAAAAGGTTACAAAAGGTTATTGGCAGTAGATATAGGTAATACCAATATTAATTTTGGCGTTTTTCAAGGCCCCAAAATTATCAAAAGATTTTATATTCCCAGTAAGTTTTATAGCTTAACAAAATTAAAGAAAAATTTAGGGCGGTTTGTTATTGATGATGCGGTTATCTGTAGCGTAGTACCGGCTGCCACCAAAACTTTTGTGAAAGGACTAAAGAATGCCTTTGGTGTATCTCCCCATATTATAGGTAAGGATATAAAGGTGCCGATAAAGAATCTTTACAGAAAACCCGGCCAAGTAGGGCAGGATCGGTTGGTGAATGCCTATGCCGGTGTCAGGCTTTATGGTGCGCCTTTAGTAGTTGTTGATTTTGGCACCGCCGTTACCTTTGATATTATTTCTAAAAATAAAGAATACCTCGGCGGGATGATTCTGCCCGGATTAAATATATCTTTGAATGCGCTTAGCGAACATACCGCGTTATTACCTAAAGTAAATTTATCCAGGCCAAAAGAATTTATAGCACGTGATACTAGAAACAGTATTTTAAGCGGATTAGTTTATGGATTTTCCGCTTTAGCTGATGAGTTTTCCAACCGCATCAAGCAGAAGATAGGCCAGCGCGCACAAGTTATCGGCACCGGCGGAAACATTCGTTTAGTTGCCCGCTATTCTAAAAAAATCGATAAGATAGATAGTGATTTGACCATTAAAGGATTAAATTTTATTTACCATAAGAATAAAGGTTAAAGTATTACTTCAGTGTTGGTTCTTTTTTGGAAATATACGTTATAATATGCTCTGAGCCTAAGCCCGTTTCTAGGCCTTCGTATTTTAGCCAATCATAAGGCTCTTTTTCAGTATACCAGACAAAGGTGGGCGGTATCAAAGAGCCTAATGCCTCTACGCTGCCTAAATTAAGAATTAGCGATAGCTTGATTGCGTTTATTTTTCCTATGGGTAGCTCCAATACTTCAGGGCCAATAACCTTAATAGTTGTTTTAAAGAGTTCTGCTTTAGCAGAGAGTAAGTAGAAGGTCCGGTATCCGTCTGTATTACGGTGGGCAACAAATGTTTTTAGGAAGCCTAGCAATGTATCACTATCAACAGTTTTACCTTTTATAGAGAATTCTTTATTTTGAATAATCTTTCCTTGGCCATCCGATAGCGTATAGTATATTTTTTGTTTATCGTAGTCATAACGCCTGTCATATTTAACGATAATACTTCCTTGTTTATCTTTAATAACGCGGGTACTCTGTAGAGGATATAAAAAGTCCTCTTTTTCTTCCATTTCTGCCGTAACATCCCAAGTTATATCTTTATACTTATCATAACTGCCTTGCCCATTTGAGGCAAATTTGTATATAACCCGTTCTTCCTGAGAAATTCTTTCTGCAGAGAATGATGCTTTTGCGCGCACACCAGGACCTCTTTTATTAATACAAATCACTTCACCGCTTTCATATTTATGCATAAATGCCTTCGAGATCTCTTGGCTATATCCGAAATCAACCACAAATAAAAAACAGGTAGCCAATATTAGTTTTAAATACTTCATATTTTTCTCCTTTCCTTCGTTAACGCATTTATCCTTTGTTTTCATTTATTGACATTTTATATTTATAAATTGACTTTGTCAAATATTCTTTTAGCATTCCGCTTAAAAAAACTCTTGACAAGATTTTTTTTTACTTTATAATTAGCACTCTGAAGAAAAGAGTGCTAATTATAGTGCATAGTTGTATGAACAAATAACTAACAAGGGGAGGTGTAGGAAACATGGATATTAAACCATTAGGAGATCGGGTAGTGGTAAAGCCTTTAGAGGCGGAATCAAAGACCAAGGGTGGCATAGTGTTACCTGATACAGCCAAAGAAAAACCTCAGGAAGGCAAAATTATCGCAGTAGGAAAGGGGAAGGTTTTAGAAAATGGTACAGTGCAGCCACCGGAAGTCAAAGTTGGGGATAAGGTATTATACGGTAAATATTCCGGTAATGAAATTACTACCAAAGAGGGCGAAGAATTATTGATTATGCGCGAAGAGGATATTTTAGCGGTGATTAAGTAAGATTATCCTTGACACGAAAGCGATGGAATTTAAATTGAATCTTACGTATCAAGGATTAATTCGCCCAAATAACTTACGTTCACTTCATTCCGTAAGTTATGGGCTCATTTAAAGGAGGATTTATGGCAAAGCAGTTATTGTATAGTGATGAAGCGCGCCGTAAAATTTTAAGCGGCGTAGAGCAGCTTGCTGCGGCAGTAAAAGTTACCCTTGGACCTAAGGGCCGCAATGTAGTTATTGACAAAAAATTCGGCTCACCGACTATCACCAAAGACGGTGTAACCGTAGCCAAGGAAATCGATTTAGAAGACCCTAATGAGAACATGGGAGCCCAGATGGTTAAGGAAGTAGCTGAGAAGACCTCTGATATTGCCGGAGACGGGACAACCACCGCAACTATTCTTGCAGAAGCAATTTATCGCGAGGGCTTAAAAAACGTTACTGCCGGGGCAAACCCCATGGAATTAAAACGCGGCATTGAAAAGGCAGTAGAGAAAATCGTGGAAGAGCTGGGCAAACTCTCTACCCCCATCAAAGACAAAAAAGAAATAGCCCAGGTTGCCTCCATAGCAGCTAATTCCGATACCGCTATCGGAGAATTAATTGCCGAGGCAATGGATAAAGTAGGCAAGGATGGGGTAATTACCGTAGAAGAAGCAAAGTCTACCGCTACCACTTTAGAAGTAGTAGAAGGTATGCAGTTTGATCAGGGGTATCTATCTCCTTACTTTGTGACGGACGCCGAGAGAATGGAAGTTTTATTGGAAGATCCCTACATATTGATTTATGAAAAAAAGATTTCTTCCATAAAAGATATTCTTCCGCTTTTAGAGAAAATAGCCCGTGCCGGGAAACCCTTATTAATTATTGCCGAAGAAGTAGAGGGAGAGGCATTAGCAACTTTAGTGGTAAATAAACTACGCGGGACATTTGTGGCTTGCGCGGTAAAGGCACCCGGTTACGGCGACAGGCGTAAGGCCATGTTGGAAGATATTGCAGTCCTTACTGGCGGAAAAGCCATCACCGAAGATTTAGGGATAAAATTAGAGAATGTGGATGTTGAAGATTTAGGTAAGGCCAAACGCGTTAAGATTGATAAAGAAAATAGCACAATCGTGGAAGGCGCAGGAAAAAATCAGGCTATCAACGGCAGGATCGCCCAGCTTAAAAAGCAGATTGACGATACGGATTCTGATTATGATAAAGAAAAGTTACAGGAGCGCCTGGCAAAACTTGCCGGTGGTGTAGCAGTAATTAATGTCGGCGCTGCTACTGAAACAGAAATGAAAGAGAAGAAGGCCAGAGTCGAAGATGCTTTGCATGCCACCCGCGCTGCTTCGCAGGAAGGGATTATTCCCGGCGGTGGCGTAGCTCTTATTCGCTGCCTACCAGCATTGGATAAACTAAAAGTAGACCAGGATGAGAAAATAGGCGTGAATATTGTCAAAAGGGCAATTGAAGAACCCTTAAGGCAGATTGTACAAAATGCCGGCCTGGAAGGTTCCGTGGTAGTACAACGTATTAAACAGGAAAAGACTAATGTGGGTTATGATGTTTCGCAGGATGCTTATGTGGATATGATTGATGCGGGCGTCATTGATCCTACCAAGGTTACCCGTACTGCTTTACAAAATGCAGCCAGCATCGCCGCTCTATTGTTGACCACTGAAGTAATTATATCCGATAGACCCGAGAAAGAATCACCTATGCCATCTATGCCTCCGGGAGGAGGAATGGGGGGAATGGGAGGAATGTATTAAGTAGAGTTCATGGTTCTTAGTTCATAGTTCATAGTTCATAGTTAACAATAGTAGGGGGCATTTAAACGTCCCCTACTTTTTTATTTTAAAATAATCATATTTTAAAATAACTGTTGACAAAAGCGCAAGGTTATTGTAAAATCTCTCATTCATTTCTCGAAAACACTCTTCAAAACGGATGTATAATTATAAACCATTGAAAAACAATAAGATGCAACAAGGAGCTTAAAATGGCTGAGTGGATAGGTATAGGTAAGCGTGCACGTAGATGCTATGGTTTTGATGAAATTGCCCTGGTGCCCGGAGCGCAAACGGTTAATCCTAATGAAGTGGATACTTCTTTTGAAATTGCCGGAAGAAAGTTTAAAATTCCCATTCTTGCCGCTGCTATGGATGGAGTTGTGGATGTAAAGTTTGCGGTAACCATGTCGGCCCTAGGCGGTATTGCTGTATTAAACTTAGACGGAGTGCAGACCCGCTATACCAATCCCGAAGCAGTATTAGAACAGATTGCTAAGGCTTCACCACAGAAAGCCACAGAATTAATCCAGTCTATTTATAACACCCCGATTAAAGAAAAATTAATCTCTAAGAGAGTAGCAGAAATTAAAAGGAAAAAAGGGACGGCCGTAGTCAGCTGTATTCCTGCCCATGCAGAAAAATTTTCCCAAATTGCTATTTCTTCTGGTGCAGATATATTCGTAGTGCAGTCCACTGTTACTACTACTAAGCACGTGGCTCGAGAATATAAAAGTTTGGATTTATTTAAATTTTGCAAATCTATCAAAATCCCGGTGCTTATAGGTAATTGCGTTACTTATGAAACTACCCTGGAATTAATGGAAACAGGCGCTACAGGTTTATTAATTGGTATCGGCCCGGGGGCTGCTTGTACAACCAGGGGCGTCTTAGGTATAGGCGTACCTCAGGTAACTGCTACCGTAGATGCAGCCAGCGCCAGAGACTTTTATTATAAAAGGACCGGTAGATACGTTTCTATTATTACCGACGGAGGAATGAATAGGGGCGGAGATATCTGCAAGGCCTTTGCCTGCGGAGCAGATGCGGCGATGATCGGCTCCAGTTTTGCCCGCGCAAAAGAGGCTCCGGGCAGAGGTTATCATTGGGGGATGGCTACTTCTCATGTCAATCTACCCAGAGGCACGCGTATTTATGTAGGCACTACCGGTACCTTAAAAGAAATTCTTTTCGGCCCGGCTAAAGTTGATGATGGCTCACAGAACTTAATGGGTGCATTAAAGACCTCTATGGGGTCTTTGGGCGCACAGGATCTAAAAAAAATGCATGATGTAGAGATTATTATTGCACCTTCCATACAAACCGAAGGAAAAATTTTTCAGGTTGATCAGCGAGTGGGGATGGGAAAATGACCAGGCAAATTATAATTATTCTTGATTTTGGTTCGCAGTATACACAGTTAATAGCCAGGCGCGTGCGGGAAAATAAAGTTTTTTCCAAAATCGTGCCTTACAATACCCCGGCTGCAGAAATTGCTGCTATGTTACCTAAAGGCCTGATTTTTTCCGGCGGGCCGGCATCAGTGACCAGCAAAAAAAGCCCATACCCGGATAAAGGAATATTTAAGTTAGGCCTTCCTATCTTAGGCATATGTTACGGCATGCAGGTGATTACGGAAATGTTAAAGGGCCGGGTGAAGCATACCAAGAAACGCGAATTCGGTAAAACAGAGTTGTTTATTGATGATAACCGCGATTTATTCAGCCGCCTGCCGGGTAACCTTACCTGTTGGGCCAGCCACGGTGATTTTGTCACTAAGCCACCACCAGGATTTCATATCAGCGCCCATACTTTGAATGCCCCTATCGCTGCTATCGCCAACCGCAGAAGTAAAATTTATGCAGTGCAATTTCACCCGGAGGTCACCCATACCGAAAAAGGAACCCAGATATTAAGCAACTTCTTATTTAAAGTCTGCGGTTGCCTTGGCCGTTGGAATATGCATTCTTTTATTAAAGAAACCATAGAGAACACCAAAAAAATTATCGCCAAAGACAAGGTAATTTTAGGCTTAAGTGGCGGAGTTGATTCAGCCGTTGTGGCGTTATTAATCCACAAGGCCATCGGAAGAAATTTGCGTTGCATATTTATTAATAACGGCCTTTTAAGAGCAGGCGAATCTGAACAGGTAAAGGAAGTATTTCGCACAACATTTCATTTAAATTTAGGCTATGTTGATAGAAGCAAACGGTTCCTCACCCGCTTAAAAGGAGTAACCGACCCCGAAGAAAAAAGAAAGATTATTGGCGATGAGTTCATTAAGGTCTTTGAAGAAGAAGCGCACAAAATAAAAAAAGTAAAATACTTAGCCCAAGGTACCTTATATCCGGATGTGATTGAATCAATGTCGCCGGTAGGTTCTCCCAGCGCGCGTATTAAAAGCCACCACAATGTCGGGGGGCTGCCTGCGCATATGAAGTTAAAACTTATAGAGCCGCTCAGGGACTTATTTAAAGATGAAGTCCGCCAGATTGCCAGAGAATTAGCTTTACCGGATAATATCATTCACCGTCAGCCTTTTCCCGGCCCGGGCCTGGCTATCCGTATTATCACAGACATCACTACCGAACGGCTGGATTTATTACGGGAAGTAGATAGGCGAGTACTAGAAGAAATTAAAAATGCCGGATTATATGAAAGCGTATGGCAATCCTTCGCCGTACTTTTACCGATTAAGAGTGTCGGCGTAATGGGGGACGAGCGCACCTATGAGAATGTGGTGGCATTGCGTTGCGTTTCCAGCTTCGACGGCATGACTGCCGATTGGGTAAAATTGCCTTATGAACTTTTGGAAAAGATTTCCAACCGTATTATTAATGAAGTGAAAGGCGTAAACCGCGTGGTTTACGATATCTCATCCAAGCCTCCTGCAACAATTGAATGGGAATAATTCGGTTTGCTCGTTAGCGAAATAACGAGACAACGAGATTGCAAAAATGCCCCGAAGTGAATTTATCCACCTACATCTGCATACCCAATTTAGCCTCTTAGATGGTGCCTGCCGCCTGCCCGATCTTTTGCGCCTAGCCAATCAATATAAAATGGATTCTTTGGCAATCACCGACCACGGGAATATGTTCGGTGCTATAGATTTTTACCTGGAAGCACAGAAGGCCGGAATTAAACCTATTATAGGCTGTGAAACTTATATTGCTCCGGCCAGCCGCTTAGAAAAATCATCCAGCGGCATTGTTGAGGCTTGCTACCACTTTATACTTTTGGCTAAAGATGAAATTGGCTACCACAATTTAATGAAATTAGTTTCTAGCGGATACTTAGAAGGTTTCTATTATCGTCCGCGAATAGATAAAGAGATACTCGCTCAACATAATAAAGGCCTTATAGGTTTAAGCGCCTGCCTTAAAGGTGAAATACCGGTTTTATTACAACAAAGGCGTTTTAATGATGCCTTGAAAGCCGCGGATGATTTTTCTAATATCTTCGGCAAAGACAATTTTTATTTAGAAATACAGGAAAATCTTATCCCCGAACAAAAAATAGTAAATGAGGGCTTGATTAAAATCTCCAAAGAATTAGGTATACCGTTAGTAGCGACTAACGACGTGCACTATCTGGAAAAAAACCATGCCAAGAGCCATGAGGCCTTGCTTTGCATACAGACCCAAACTACCCTGCAGGATCCCAACCGGATGCGTTTTCAAACTGAGGAATTTTATTTTAAGTCTCCCGAGGAGATGAAGAAACTATTTAAGGATACACCAGATGCAGTGGCCAATACCTTAGAAATTGCCAGCCGTTGCAACTTAGAATTAGATTTCAATAAGGCGTATCTGCCTAACTACGAGCCGAATTCCGGTAAATCTAAGGATGAATATTTAAAAGAGCTATGCGATTTAGGGATAAAACAAAGGTTCGGCAGCAATATAACCCCTGAGATTAAAGAACGGCTAGAGCATGAATTAAAAATTATCAAGGAGACCGGATTCATCAGTTATTTTCTTATCGTTTGGGATTTTATCCATTATGCCAAAAGCCAGAATATACCCGTCGGCCCCGGACGCGGTTCGGCAGCCGGAAGCCTGGTAAGCTATCTTTTGGGTGTCACAGATATAAATCCTCTTACCTACGGCCTGCTTTTTGAAAGGTTCTTAAATCCCGAGCGCATAGGTTTACCCGATATAGATATAGATTTCTGTTATGAGAGAAGGCAGGAGGTCATTGATTATGTAACCAAAAAATACGGCCAGGAGAATGTCGCCCAGATTATTACTTTCGGGACTATGCAGGCACGGGCAGTAGTCAGGGATGTAGGCAGGGTAATGGGAATAAGTTATGCCGATGTTGACCGGATTGCTAAGATGATACCCTCTGATACCGGCACTACCTTAAAAGACGCCTTGGGAATCGTCCCGGAAATAAAAAATCTTTATAAAAATGACAATCAGATAAAAGAATTAATCGATGTCGCTTTGTCGCTAGAAGGCCTTAACCGCCATGCCTCAGTGCATGCCGCAGGGGTAGTTATCGCAGATAAGCCTCTTAATAATTACATGCCTTTATTTAAGACACAGGAGGAACAGATAACTACCGGATACAGCATGTCGGCTTTGGCAAAAATCGGGTTATTAAAAGTAGACTTTTTGGGTTTAAGGACACTCACCGTTATAGACTCCACTTTAAAAATAATTAAAGAAACTCAAGGCAAGGCCGTTGATATCGAAAATATCTCCCTGGATGACGCAAATACCTATAAGCTTTTGACTCTAGCCGCAACAATGGGAATATTTCAGCTGGAAAGCTCCGGTATGCGCGATTTGTTAAAAAAATTAGAGCCCGAACGTTTCGAAGATTTAATCGCGCTTCTGGCGTTATACCGTCCGGGGCCCATCGGCTCAGGGATGCTCGACGATTTTATTCAGCGCAAGCATAATCGCGTACCCATTAAGTATCACCACAAGAGCCTGGAGCCGATTTTAAAGGAGACCTACGGTATCATCGTTTATCAGGAACAGATAATGCAGATTGCCTCACAGCTGGCCGGTTTTAGCCTGACCCAGGCAGACCTTTTACGTTGGGCAATGAGCAAAAAGATTCCCGAAATAATGGAGCAACAGAGGCGTAATTTCGTTTTAGGATGCATTAAAAATGAAATACACCAGAACATCGCCAGTAATATTTTTGACCTCATTGAATATTTTTCCGGATACGGCTTTAATAAATCGCATTCTACGGCATATGCTTTAATTTCATACCGCACTGCTTATCTTAAGGCGAATTTCCCCGTAGAATTTATGACCGCTTTATTGACTTCAGAGCGGGATAATACCGATAAAATTGTAGAATATGTCAATGAAGCAGTAAGGATGGGGATCAGGGTTTTACCGCCCGATATCAATGAAAGCGATGCTTTGTTTAAAGTGATAGATAAAAATTCTATTAGGTTTGGGCTCTTGGCGGTAAAGAATGTCGGCCGCGGCGCTATAGAATCTATTATTGGCGCAAGAAAACAATGCGGGCATTTTAAGTCACTGGAAGATTTATGTCGCCATTTGGACTTAAGGTTGGTGAACCGTAAGGTTTTGGAAAGCCTGATTAAATGCGGGGCGCTGGATTTTTTTCTTATGCCGCGCGCACAAATGGTAGCCAGCCTCGATACAATTTTAGAGTTGTCATCTAAGACCCAAAAAGAGCATATTAGCGGGCAGTTGTCTTTTTTTGACAAGGGGCCAGAGCAGGACGGTTTTAAAGCCGCAGCACCAAAACTGCCGCAAGTAAAAGAATGGCCCGAGCCGCAATTATTAGCTTTTGAAAAAGATATGCTGGGTTTTTATGTTTCCGGCCATCCTTTAGTGCGTTATGCCCGGCACTTAAAACGTTTTTCTTCCACTTCTACCACCACTCTTACACAACATCAGGATGAGGAAGAGATTAAATTAGTGGGATTAATCAGCAAAGTCAAACAGACAATTACCCGCGCCAAACAGGAAAAGATGGCGATCTTAAAATTAGAGGACCTGCAGGGGATAGTGGAGGTATTGGTTTTTCCCGTTACCTTTCAGAAAGTTTCCCGTTATATTCAATCCGGTACCGTGGTGTTGGTAAAGGGAAGATTAAATCTTAGGGAGGATACTCCTAAAATAATAGCCAATGACTTATTTCCTATAGATGAAATTTATCGCTTAATCACTTCGCTTAATATCAATCTTTCCGGGATGCGCGAGAATCTGTTTGAAAGCTTAAAAGATCTATTAAGTTCTTCGCGCGGTAATACCCCTATTTATCTGCATTTAGATACGCCGGCTAAAGCACGCATCCAATTAGTAGTAAATGAAGAGTTTTTTGTAAGGCCTTGCGAAAAACTTATCTTAGATATCGAAAATCTTATTGGAGAAGAGCGCCTGTCTTTATCGATTTAGCTTTATAGTATAGAAATTATATTAGATTCTTCGGCACATGCCTAAAGAATCAAGGAAAAGTTTCATTAATGATACTTTTCCTTGACATCGTAACTTTTTGGGTCTATTATGGTTAGCAATTAATTAAGGAGGTGAGTAATGACCAAAAAGGATATTATTTTAAAAATTTCCGATGAAATCAACTTAAAGCAGTTAGATGTGAAAAAGGTAGTACAAAAAACCCTTGATTACATAGTGCAGGCACTGGTCAGAGGAGAAAAAATAGAGTTACGTAATTTTGGCGTGTTCAAGACCAAACAAAGGAAAAGCCGCACCGGCAGAAATCCTCGCACCGGCCAAGTCGTTCCCGTCCCTCCCAGAAAAGTCGTAGTTTTCAAGCCAGGTTTGGAGATGAAAAAGAAAATCACGTATGTTTAAAAAAGTTTCCGGCACAAAAGATATCCTGCCTGAGGAAGTTTCGTGGTGGCAGGAAATAGAAGCAATCAGCCGTAAGATTTTCTCACTTTACAACTACAAGGAAATACGCCCTCCCTTAATTGAAGATGCTGCGTTATTTAACCGCTCTTTAGGGCAATTTACTGAGATAGTCCAGAAACAGATGTTTCTGGTGAAAAACGGCGAGGACCTTTATGCATTAAGGCCGGAAGGCACAGCTTCTATTATACGCGCCTATATAGAAAATAATCTCGACAAGGTAGCGAGCCTCTTTAAGCTTTATTACATCGGCCCGATGTTTAGGCTGGAAAGGCCGCAAAAAGGAAGGCTGCGGCAGTTTCATCATATAGGAGTAGAGGCGATAGGCTCCCAAGAAGCCAGTTTAGACGTAGAGGTTATTTCTTTAGTAGATAGATTACTAAACGCCTATGCCATTAATAACTATAGCATAAAAATTAACAGCTTAGGCTGCATAGATGATAAAAAAAGCCTGATGGAAGTTTTAGATAAAGGCCTAAAGGATAAACTAAAGAGCCTTTGCGATGATTGCCAATTAAGATTTAAACATAATATATTGCGGATTTTAGATTGCAAGAATGATACCTGCCGTAAAATAGTGCAAGGGTTGGCGATTAAGGATAAGCATCTTTGCCCGCAATGTAGAAGCCATTTTGCAAAGGTGCAAGAAGGCCTGGATTCTTTAAAAATAAATTATGAGCTACAGCCTAATTTGGTACGGGGCCTGGATTATTATACCCGTACGGTCTTTGAAATTACCCATAAAGACCTAGGCAGCCAAGATGCGCTGGGCGCAGGAGGAAGATACGATAATCTGATCAAGGATTTAGGGGGCCCGCAATTAGGGGCGATAGGGTTTGCTTTTGGAGTGGAAAGGTTGCTTTTGGCCGCAAGCCGCAAGCCGCAAGCCGCAAGCCAAAAATTAGTTTATATCATAACCTTAGGCGAAGAAGCTAAAAAACAGGGCTTAATATTACTAAATACTCTGCGTAAAGCTGATATTGGCGCGGATATGGATTATGAAAGTAAATCTTTAAAAGGGGCAATGCGCAAGGCATCGGATTTGGATGCTAGCTTTGTGGTGATTATCGGAGAAGATGAGTTAAAGAATGGCGTAGTTACTTTAAAGGATATGGCTTCGGGAGAACAGAAAGAAATTAAATGCTCAGAACTAATACCTGCGGTGAATTAAATATTAATGATATCAATAAAGAAGTTACTCTTTGCGGGTGGGTCGCCAGGCGCCGTGACCACGGAAAATTAATATTTATTGATTTAAGGGATAGGTATGGCTTTACGCAGGCCGTCTTTATACCTAAGGAATCCGCAAGCGCTTATGAAGCGGCACAGGATTTAAGGAGCGAATTTGTCCTAGCAGTCCGCGGCAAGGTAAGCCCTAGACCTCAAGGTACTGTCAATTCTAAAATACCCACAGGAGAAATAGAGGTAGTGGTTACGGAACTAAAAATTTTGAACCCCAGCCTTACCCCGCCTTTTGAAATAGAAGAAGATCTGGATATTACCGAAGAGCTGCGTTTGAAATACCGTTATCTGGATTTAAGAAGAAAAAAAATATTTAATAACTTTTTCTTAAGGCACGCCCTTTATAGGATTATCCGTAACTTCTTGGATGAGGAAGGATTTATTGAGTTCGAAACCCCTATTTTAACTAAGTCTACACCCGAAGGGGCAAGGGATTATTTAGTGCCTTCGCGCCTCAATCCTGGCGAGTTTTATGCCCTTCCGCAATCGCCGCAATTATTTAAACAGATTTTGATGGTTTCGGGAATTGATAAATATTATCAGATTGCCAAATGTTTTCGAGATGAAGATTTAAGGGCAGACCGGCAACCCGAATTTACCCAGCTGGATTTGGAGATGTCTTTTATAAACGAAGAAGATGTCTTTTCTCTGATAGAAAGTATGTTGGCACCTCTTTTTAAAGAACTGAAGAATATAGAGCTAAAAATACCATTTACGCGCCTTTCTTACCAAGAAGCTCAAGACAAATATAAAAGCGATAAGCCGGATTTAAGAAAAGAGCTCAATCAGGAGTTTGCTTTTGCCTGGATAAAAGATTTCCCCCTCTTTAAATATAACGAAGAAGAGAAACGCTGGGAAAGTGAACACCATCCCTTTACCGCGCCGGATGAAACCGAGTTGGATAATTTAGAGAAGTCGCCCGCCAAAATAAAATCGCGTTCTTATGATCTGGTTTTAAATGGCATGGAGATTGGCTCCGGTTCTATAAGAATTCATAATCCTGAATTACAAGAGCGGATTTTTAAAATTATCGGCATCAATAAAGAAGAAGCGCAAAAGCGCTTTGGTTTTCTTTTAGAAGCCTTTCAGTATGGTGCGCCACCCCACGGCGGGATTGCTTTAGGCCTGGATAGGTTTTTGGCTATTTTATCCGGCCAGGATAGTATAAGGGAAGTAATAGGTTTTCCCAAGACCCAAAAAGCATTTTGCCCATTGACGGGTGCGCCTTCGTCGGTAGATGAAAAACAGTTAACAGAGCTGAATTTAACCATTAAAAAAGGGAGGGGAAAATGAAAAAGCTCGGTACAATATTAGCGGCTTCTTGTTTATTGCTTTTATCCGGTTGCGTAGTGCGGTCCTATCAGATGACAAAGGATAGAGTGGATCAGGATTTAACTACTGGTAATCGCGGTTTCTTAATGGGGCAAGGCACAGAATCTATTGCCCCAGCAGAAAAGAAAACCACCCGTACAGTCCAGGCTATAGAGATAGAATTACATTCTCCTATAAGGTTTGAAAGGATTAACAAAGCCAAGCCCGTCCAGGAAGTTTCCTCTCTTCAAGAAACTTCCGACCGAGAAGCCTGGGGTAACAGAGGCTATATCACACAGAGCGTTTCCGGGGAAGCCGAGGCAGGGTCTATCTTAAAAACAGAACAGTATACAGTGCGGAAAAACGATACCTTACAGAAAATTTCTAAAAATTTCTATGGCACTACCAAGAAATGGAATAAAATCTATGAAGCCAATAGGGCCAATCTCAAAGGGCCGAATAAAATCTATCCCGGACAGGTTTTAGAGATTCCCATGGAACCTGCAAAAGAAGAAGGCCAGAAAAAAATTAAATAATAATGGTCAAGATTATAAAGATAGAGAGCCAAAAAGAAGCGCAGGCGCTTTTTGGTTTGCATGATGAAAATGCAAAAATTATAGAAAAAGAATTTAAAGTCAAAATAAACCTTCGCGATAACCACTTAAAAATCAGCGGCACCTCTTTAAATATCAAAAAAGCCCATAATCTTCTGGCATATTTGCTGGAGTCTATTCGTTCGGGTCAATCCGAATTAGGCAGGGCAGATTTACATTACCTTATCCGTAATTTTAGAAACGAAGCACAACGTGCTCCCAGCGGTTTTGATTTAAGCATCGAACGCCTTTCTAGCGGTAAAAGCATAGGCCCTAAGACTCAAGGCCAGCGGGAATACGTTGAAGCGATAAAAAAATTTGACATTGTTTTTGGCATAGGCCCGGCAGGCACCGGAAAGACTTATTTAGCCATGGCCTGCGCCGTCGAGGCATTAAAGAAACAGGAGGTACGTCGTTTGATTCTTACCCGCCCGGCAATTGAAGCAGGGGAATCTTTGGGGTTTCTGCCCGGAGATATGTATGAGAAAATTTCGCCGTACCTTAGGCCTCTTTATGATGCCCTCTATGATATGATGGAAGCGGAGCGCATAGAAAAATATTTAGAGACAGGGATTATTGAGGTGGCGCCCCTGGCTTTTATGAGAGGCAGGACCCTTAACGAAGCTTTTATTATTCTGGATGAAGCGCAAAACTGCACCGCAGAACAGATGAAAATGTTTTTGACCCGTTTAGGTTTTGATTCTAAGGTAGTGATTACCGGAGATATTACTCAAAGTGATTTGCCGCAAGGTAAACCCATAGGCCTTTTGCAGGCCCAGGAGTTATTGAAAGGCATAGAAGGGATTAAATTTAATTATTTTAGCGGATCTGATGTGGTCCGGCACGAACTTGTGCAGAAGATTATTGAGGCCTATGGCAAAGCTAAGCCTGCTAAATAAGGAAAACATCAACCAAAAGTTTATCCGTATCGGCGTAGGGATAATCTTGTTATTTTCTCTTAGTTATATTTTAGGGTTGAATTTGATTATCCCTATTTCTTTGCTGGCAGTATTCGGCTATCTTAAACTCTCTGCTAAAGGCATGAATTTAAAAGAATACAATTTCCTGCATCTATTTTTCCTTTTTATCACTATATTTGTTACAAGTTATTTTATTTTGCAGGAATGGTCAAGTTGGCTATTTATCCCTTTCTGTGCTGTGACCATGTTAACGGCCATATTATTTGATCAGTTGCAGCTAGCACTGTTGGTCGCTTTTGTTTCTTCGGTTACCGTGGCATACATTGCAGGCAGCAATTTTCTGGTAGGGCTATTATTTTTTAGTAGCGGCCTAGTCTCCAGCATGCTTGTCTTTAGGGCGCGTAGGCGTATTGTGATTATCCGCGCCGGCTTTATTGCAGGGATTATACAGGTATTTTCTTTGCTTTGTATTGAGCATTTTCATATTTATCAGCCCAATAGATATACAGTGCTTTTTTTAAACGGTATCGCCTCCAGTATTATTGTTGTAGGGATACTGCCTATTTTTGAATACCTTTTTAAGACAGTGACGAATGTTAGTTTATTAGAGCTTACGGATTTGAACCATCCGCTTCTGGCGCGCATGGTCTTAGAAACGCCGGGCACTTATCATCATAGTTTAATCGTGGGCAATTTATCAGAGGCTGCCTGTAGTGTAATCGGGGCTAATGCGCTTTTAGCCAGGATCGGAGCCTATTATCATGACATAGGAAAACTAGAAAAACCGCTCTATTTTAGCGAAAATCAGGATTTGTCGGTGAGCAAACACGATGCCCTGGCTCCCACCATAAGCAAGCTCATAATCATGAACCACGTTAAGGAAGGTATAGAGATAGCCAATAAGTATAAGCTTAATCCCCGTATAATAGATTTTATTCAGCAGCATCACGGCACCAGCCTAGTTTATTATTTTTATCGCCGGGCTTTAGAAAACATAGAAGAAGACGGAGAAATTAAAGAAGATGGTTTTCGCTATCCCGGGCCAAAACCCAAAACCAAAGAAGCGGCAGTAGTATTATTAGCAGATTCTACGGAAGCAGCTGTGCGGGCATTAAAAGAGGTTCTTCCTGCAACAATAGAAGAAGTGGTGCATAAAATTATCAATAATAAATTTATTGACGGCCAACTGGATGAATGCGACCTTACTTTAAAAGACCTGGAGAAAATCGCCATAGCATTTATTCGCCTGTTAAGCGCAATTTATCACAGCCGTTTAACCTATCCTTAAAAACAGCACTCCTTTAAAAGATAACCTAAAACAGGAAACTTTTATAGCCCTTAAAAAAACAGTGAAAATAAATATAAAAAACCTGCAAAGCAAGGTTGCTATTCCCAAAAGTGCTATATCGAAGCTTGTCTTTATTGCTTTGGCTAAAGAAAGGATAAAAAAAAGAGGTGAGATAACCTTTTGTTTTGTCACGGATAGAAAGATTAAATCCCTGAATGCCAAATATCTCAAGCGCCGCAGGCCTACCGATGTTATTGCCTTTGATATCGGTAACCAGAAGGATAAAAACAATATATTCGCAGATATAATTATATCTAGTGAAAGGGCAGTGTTTAATGCCGGGGTGTTTAAAACAAGCGTTTTTTATGAATTATGCCTCTATGCGGTGCACGGCTTGTTACATATCCTAGGTTATACTGATAATACCGTCAAAACAAAGCAGCTTATGCAAAAAAAAGAAAAAAGGATTTTAAAATGCCTATCCACCACGCAGAAGCAATAGTCTTAAATAGGAGAGATTTTCGTGAGACCTCTTTAATTGCCAATTTTTATACGCGAGAATTCGGTAAAATCAGCGTAATCTTAAAAGGGATAAGAGAGGTGCCGGCTAAATTTGCCAGCGCCGTCGAGCCGTTTTCTTTTAACGATATCATATTTTATAAGAAAACTAACTCTAGCCTGCATCTGGTAAGCCAGTGCGATTTGAAAGAAAATTTTAATGCTATAAGGCGGGATATTTTAAGGGTAGGCCTGGCCAGTTGTTTATGCGAACTCTTGGATTCTGTTATGCCGCAGGAAGAAGAAAACGAAGAAATATTTGATTTGGCCTTAGCCTGCCTTAGGCAGCTAGAGATAAACAGTAATCCGCATAAAATCGCCACTATTTTTAAAATTAAGATTTTATCGTTATCGGGTTTTAAACCCCATTTAGATTCTTGTGTTGCCTGCGGACAAAAAATTAACAGCCAGGCAAAATTCAGTTTAAGCTTAGGGGGCTTACTTTGCCAGAAATGCCTCAATAAGGACCTTAGTGCGCGCACTATTTTTAGGGGGACGGTGGCGACAATAATGCATATTGAGAAGAACGATTTAGAGAATAATCTTAACTTAGGGATGAATCCCCAAATCAAGAGAGAATTAGAATCAGTCTTAAATTCTTTTTTGCGTTTTCATCTGGAAAAAGAACTTAAATCTCAGAAGGTGCTGAATAAACTGGCAGTTGCCATATAAGGGGGAACGTATGAGGATAGTTACGGTTGGCGCAGGGTCGTTGGGTTGTTTGGTTTCTGCTTGTTTGGCAAAATCAAAAGAGGAGGTTTGGATTTTAGACAAAAATAAAGAACGCGCCGCCCATATTAATCAACACGGCATTAATGTTGAGGGGGTCGGTGGCAAATGGCATATTAGCCTAAAAGCCACAATTGAACCAAAGGAAATAAAAGGCCCTGATTTGGTGATTATCTGCGTTAAATCCTATCACACCAAAGAAGCAGTGAAAAATGTGCTGAGTATTTTAGAAGACGATACCAAGGTTTTGACATTACAAAACGGCTTAGGTAATGTTGAGATTATTAGCGAAGTAGTGGGGATAGAGAGAGTAATCGGCGCAGTTACAAATCTGGGTGCCACTCTCTTAAATATAGGCCATGTGAACTATGCCGGCAAAGGCGAAACTATCATCGGCCGCATGGACGGAAAGATTTCCTCTCAAATGCGCACCATACGGGAAATTTTTAATAAGGCAGGTTTAGAAACCAAGATATCTCGTGATATAAAAGGCATTATTTGGTCTAAGTTAATTATCAATGTGGGAATAAATGCCCTTACCGCGATAACACGTTTGCCTAACGGAAAGCTTCTGGAATTTGAAGGCACGCATAAAATATTAAGGGAAGCGGTAAGTGAAGCCACGCGTATTGCCAAGAGAAAACGCATTAAGCTTATCTATGATGATCCTTTAGCAAAGGTAGAGGCGGTTTGCGAAGCCACTGCCACCAATATTTGCTCTATGCTGCAGGATGTTTTAAAGAAGAAGCGCACGGAGATAGATTTCATTAACGGTGTCATTGTGCGGCAAGGCCAAGAGCTAGGAATCCCCGTGCCAATAAATTCCATGCTGGTAGATTTAGTCAAAACCATCGAAGCAAGCTATAATTTAGCGATAGAAAACTAGAAAACGGGGTCGAAAACGGGGTCAGAATTATTTATTAGGGCAGAAAATAAATCTGACCCCGTTATTTCATGAAAAATTTAGAGATTAGCCAGATATTTCGCGATATCGCCAATATCCTTGAGATTAAAGGGGAAAATCCTTTTCGGATTCGCGCCTATCAAAGGGCAGCGCAAAACATAGAAGGGTTAACCGAAGATGTAGAGGAATTCGTCAGACTAGATAAGCTTAGAGAAATTCCCGGTATCGGCAAAGACTTAGAGAATAGAATTAAGGAATTTGCCAAGGCCGGAAAGATTAAGATATATCAAGATTTAAAAAGGTCCATTCCCGAAGGCTTATTAGAAGTTTTAAATATTCCCTCCGTCGGCCCAAAAAAAACCAAGCTCTTATACGATAAATTAAAAATAAAAAACATTGCGGATTTAGAAAAAGCCATAAAGGCAAATAAGCTTGAGGGTATATTCGGCATAAAAGAAAAAACTATAGAAAATATTTTAAAGGGCATAGAGTTGGTTAAGAAGGGTAAAGAAAGGATGTCTCTTGCCCGAGCTACGCAGGTTAGCGATGAATTTATCAGTGCCTTGAAAAAAATACCGGAGGTAAAACGTGTATCTACTGCCGGAAGCCTGCGCCGCCAAAAAGAAACCGTGCGCGATATAGATATATTGGTAATTTCAAATAAGCCTAAAAAAGTAATGGATACTTTTACTCACCTTAGTTATGTTAATGAGGTCCTAGTAAAAGGGGATACTAAGGCCTCCATACGCACCAAAGATGATCTGCAGGTAGATTGCCGGGTGGTAGAAAATAAGTCATTTGGCGCCGCCCTGCTTTATTTTACCGGCTCTAAAAATTTTAATATTAAATTAAGGCAGATAGCGATCAGAAAGGGCATGAAGATCAATGAATATGGCATCTTTAAAAATGAACGTTTTCTATGCGGCGCTACAGAAGAAGAGATCTTCAAGAAATTAGGTATGTCTTATATACAACCTGAATTAAGGGAAGATACCGGAGAAATAGAGCTGGCGCAAAAAAATAAATTGCCCAAGTTAATAGAACAGAGAGATTTAAAAGGGGATCTACATGTGCATTCTTTATGGTCAGACGGCAGAAATACTATTGAGGAGATGGCTCAGGCCGCAATAAAAATCGGCTATTCCTATATCGCTATTACTGACCACTCCCAAAGCCTAAAAATCGCCGGCGGTTTAAGCGCCTCTAAACTTAAAAAGAAAAAAGCAGAAATTGAAAAGGTAAATAAAAAGTTAAAGAATTTTAGGGTTTTATACGGGACGGAAGTGGATATAGATTCGCAGGGTAATATTGATTACAAAGATGAAATACTCAAGGGTTTTGACGTGGTGGTAGCGGCGATACATACCGGTTTTAAGCAATCTCGCCAGCAATTGACTAAAAGATTAGTCAAGGCCTGCCAAAATAAATATGTGCATATTATTGCCCATCCTACCGGCAGGCTTTGGGGTGTACGTGATGCTTACGATATAGATTTTGAAGAATTATTAAAAGTAGCCAAGAATAGCAATACGCATTTGGAAATAAATTCTTTTCCCCAACGCTTAGATTTAAATGATTTAAATTGCCACCGCGCAAAAGAAATAGGGGTAAAGCTTGTCATAAACACAGATTCGCATATCGCCGAACAATTGCCGGCGATTAAATTTGGAGTTTCTGTTGCCCGGCGCGGGTGGCTGTCGCGGGAAGATGTGATTAATACGCTGTCAGTTGGAGAGTTATTAAAGGCACTAAGGAAATGAGAAATAGTTCATGGTTCATGGTTCATGGTTCATGGTTAAAAGTTTTTTGCCCTGTACTCTGTACTTGGTACTTGGTACTTACTTTATGCGGCTGCCAAAATAAAGAGCTTTATAAAGACAACCGGGTAATGATGGGGACTTTTGTGGAAGTAATTTCTCCTGATCCTAGAGCGCCCCAGATTGTTTTTGCCGAAATAAAAAAAATCGAGGACCTGGTAAGTAAATATAGCCCGAATAGCGAAATTTCCCGTCTTAATAAAACAGGAGAATTAGAAGCCAGCCCTGATACTTTTTATCTTATCCAGAAAGCCGGGGAGTTCTGGCAGGCAAGTGACGGAGCATTTGATATCACTGTAGGGCCATTAATGGACCTTTGGGGTTTTACGGATAAGAATTATCAAGTACCGGACGATAAAGATATTAAGAAGACGCTAGACCTAGTAGGTTTTGATAAAATTTCCTTTGACAACAGCAAAAATATGGTAAAATTCAATGTTTCGGGCATGAAAGTTGATTTAGGCGGTATAGCCAAAGGCTATGCCGTAGATAAAGCCGTAAATAAATTAATAGCCGAAGGAATCAAAAGTTGCCTGATAAATGCCGGCGGCCAGGTGATCTGTTTGGGGGATAAATTTGGTAAACCTTGGCGGGTAATGATAAAAAATCCGCTTGGTGAAGCTCCCAGTAGTTATTTATTAGAAATAAAAAATATGTCAATATCTACTTCCGGTGATTACGAGCAGTTTTTTTTAAAAGATAATAAACGTTATTCTCATATTATGGACCCTAAGACAGGTTACCCTGTCCAGAATAATATTGCTTCTGTAACGGTGATTGCGCGCGATGGCGTAACTAGCGATGCCTTGTCTACTTCCATTTTTGTTTTAGGAAAAGAAAAAGGTGAGGAACTAGTAAAGAAATTTCCCGGTGTAGAAGTAAAAATAATAGAAAATACATGTTTAAAATAATCGATAAAAAACAATTAGCCCAAGACACAATAAAAATTGTCGTAGAGGCTCCTCAAATAGCCAAAAAAGCCAAGGCCGGCCAATTTGTGGTCGTGCTAATAGATGAACAGTCTGAACGCATACCTTTGACTTTAGCGGATTGGGATGTAAGCAAGGGTAATATCAGCTTGATTTTTCAGAAAGTAGGCTTTACTACAGAAAAATTAGCTACCCTTGAAATAGGCGGCCAGATACAGCATATTCTCGGGCCTTTGGGGCATCCAACTACAATCAGTGAGCTCGGCACTGTTGTCTGCGTCGGAGGTGGCGTAGGGATTGCCGAAGTGTACCCGGTCTCGCGCGCCTTCAAAGCAGCCGGCAATAGGGTGCTAGGGATAATTGGCGCCAGAAATAAAGAACTGCTTATTTTAGAGAAAGAAATGAAAGGAATCTGCGATGAGCTATTTATCACAACCGATGACGGAAGTTATAACCGCAAAGGCCTGGTTACCGATGTGTTAAAAGAACTATTGGATGTGATAGAAAAATCCACCCATACCAAATATCCGGATTTAGTCTATTGTATCGGCCCGCTTCCTATGATGCGCGCAGTCTCTAACCTTACAAAAAATTATAATATTAAAACCATCGTCAGCTTAAATCCGATAATGGTAGATGCTACAGGAATGTGTGGTGCCTGCCGTTGTAGCGTGGGTGGTAAAACCGTATTCGGCTGCGTAGACGGCCCTGATTTTGACGGTCACGAAGTGGATTTCGACGAATTAGGAAAACGGCTAAACTTATTTAAATGACCAACCCTATTTTTCTTTATTTCTCTAATTTAATGGATATGCCTGTTATAGATAAGAACGCAGAGGAGGCAGGCAGGATTTACGATATTATAGTGAAAATAACAGAGGTGTATCCTCAGTCGTCGCATTTGATTATCCGCCGGGGTTTTCCTAACCGTAAATACGCCATCCTCCCTTGGTCGGATATTTTAAAGATTGATAAAGACGAGTTTACATTAAAAATAGAAAAAGCAAAATTAACTTTTGTAGAGAGGCACGATAATAAAGAAGAGCTGACTTTACGCAGGGATATACTGGACCAGCAGGTGGTAGATACCTATAACCATAAAGTTATCCGTGTAAATGATATTCATCTGCTTTCAGTTGACCACTCTTTGATGCTCGCCCATGTGGATATAAGCGCAAGAGGCTTGTTACGGCGCCTTGGTTTTGATAAAGTGATAGATTTTTTAGTCAGATTAGTTAATAAAAACGCAGCCTACTTAAATACCGAACACTTAATTTCCTGGAAGCACATCCAGCCGCTTTCTATTAACCCCGTAAGTATGACCATTAAAGTCGATATGCCTTATAAGCAGTTAAATAGTATCCCTGCAGCAGACTTAGGGGAAATCTTCTTGGATTTAAATATTAAGCATCGTATCGTCTTTTTTAAATCCCTGGACTTGGCTGTCAAGGCTAAGATTTTTATAAATATAGACTTTAAGTCCCAGAAGATGTTAGTGGAAGAGTTACCCCAAAAAGAAGTAGCCGAACTTTTACATAGCATTCCTTCTGATGAAGCAACAGATTTCTTGGAGAAACTGCCAGAGGAAAAAACTAATCAACTCCTCAACCTTATTGAAAGCAAGTACTCTAAAAAACTGTCGCAGCTTTTAGGTTATTCTAGTGACTCCGCAGGGGGCCTGATGACTGCCGAGTATATTGCTTTTACAAAAGATACTCTTGTGGCAGAGGTATTAAAGCAGATTAAGGAGCGCGTTTTTAAGGTAGAGCCTGCACAATTCGTTTATATTATTGATGAAACGCATCATCTTTTAGGGGCGACAAACTTCAGGCGGATAATTTCAACTGAGCCTAATGAGCCCATACATAAATCTGCTTTCCCCAAGACTTATTCGGTACATTTAGACTCAGGCGTTAAGGAAGTAGCCTATCTTATGGATAAATATAAATATTATGCTATTCCCGTAGTAGATAAGAATAATGTTTTGCAAGGGATAATTACCGTAGATGATATTTTAAGCCAGGTTATCTCTATCGCCTGGCAAAAAATGAAGAGGATTAAGGCTACGCCAAAACAATGAAAAAAATATTTCGTAATTATTGGGTCAGGCTTATTCTTTTTCTTTCGGTAATGGGCCCGGGAATTATTACGGCTAACGTAGATAATGATGCCGGCGGGATTACTACTTATTCGGTAGCAGGGGCGCATTTTGGATATGCGCTTATATGGTCATTTATCCCTATCATTATCGCCCTTGTAATCATACAAGAGATGTGCAGCCGCATGGCAGTGGTAACCGGAAAAGGCTTGGCAGATTTAATTAGGGAGGAGTTCGGTGTAAGGGTTACTTTTTATGCTATGGTAGTCCTAATATTTTCCAATATATTTAATACTATCTCAGAATTTGCCGGTGTAGCAGCAAGCGCAGAATTATTCGGTATCAGCAAATATATTTTGGTTCCTTTGTGTGCTTTATTCGTCTGGTGGCTTATAGTAAAAGGCACTTATAAGTCGGTAGAGAAAGTTTTTTTAGTGGCTTGCGTATTTTATCTTTCTTATGTGCTCTCCGGGTTTTTATCCAAGCCCGACTGGAAAGCGGTTTTGGCCAGTTCCGTAAAACCGCAATTCAGTTTTGACAAAGCCTACTTATTAATGCTTATCGGGGTTATCGGGACTACCATAGCACCCTGGATGCAGTTTTATCAGCAATCTTCAGTGGTGGAAAAAGGGATAAAACTAAAGGACTACAAATATAGCAGGCTTGACGTCATAATAGGGGCTTTTATAGTAAACATCATCGCTATTTTTATCGTGATTGTCTGCGCCAACACTCTCTTTACGCACGGCATAAGAATCGAGTCGGCTAAAGACGCTGCCTTGGCGCTTAGGCCTTTAGCGGGCCAATATTGTTTTTATCTTTTTGCTTTTGGGCTTTTGAATGCCTCGGTTTTTTCTGCCTGTATACTGCCTTTATCTACTGCCTATTCGGTATGCGAAGGGATGGGCTGGGAAGTAGGAGTAAACAGGCGCTTTAGGCAGGCCCCGCAATTTTACAGCCTTTATACCGCAATTATAGTTATTGGTTCAGCGATAATCCTGCTTCCCGGAGTAAAACTTATACCAATTATGCTGATATCCCAGGCGACCAACGGTATACTTTTACCTTTTGTGCTAATTTTTATGCTGCTTTTGGTAAATAACAAACGCCTGATGGGCGAACACACTAATTCTAAAATTTATAATATCTTGACTATATTTATTGTTGTGGCGATGATTGGCCTGTCAATAGCTTTATTAGTAACAGCATTTATCCCGACGCCTTAAAACCGCAGGCGGATGAAGGCGGGTCGGGATTTCGCTTTCAACACATTTTAGGAAACCGTGGGCTTTAAGCCCGCGGAGCTTTATTAAATAATATGCGCGAAAACATTCCTCGGCAATCACCTAAAGAACGTATCAAAAACTTTTTTGAAGTAGCCTTAGGATTAGCGAAAGAGCAGGCAGAGAAAGAGGCCAGCCGCTGCCTGCAATGTAAAAATTCTCCTTGCGTCAAAGGCTGCCCCGTAGAAATAGATATCCCCGCCTTTATTAAATTAATTAAAGAAGGTAAAGCCAAAGAAGCCCTTGAGAAAATTAAGGAAAAAAATAATCTTCCGGCAGTTTGCGGCCGGGTTTGTCCTCAGGAGGATCAATGCGAAGTAGTCTGTATTTTGAATAAGAAAAAAATCCCCATTAATATCGGGGCGTTGGAGAGGTTTGCGGCGGATTTCGGAATAGTCGCAGGTCGCAGGCCGCAGGCCGCAGGCCAAAAACGAGAAAAGTGTGACTTGAGACATGAGACTTGTGGCATTAAGGTGGCAATTGTCGGAAGCGGGCCAGCAGGCCTGACCTGCGCTGCAGATTTAGCCAAAATGGGTTATCAGGTTACGATTTTTGAATCCTTGCACCTACCCGGTGGTGTCTTGGTCTATGGAATCCCCGAATTTAGATTACCTAAAAAAATAGTCCACGATGAAATAGAATACATAAAAAACTTAGGGGTAGAAGTAAGAACTGATAATTTAATCGGCAATACTTATACTCTTGAAGATTTAATCAAAGAAGGCTACAAAGCAATTTTTATCGGAGTGGGTGCAGGCCTACCGCAGTTTTTGGGAATACCAGGCGAGAATTTAGACCGGGTTTATTCTGCTAACGAATTTTTAACCAGAGTCAATCTGATGAAGGCCTATAAATTTCCCGAATACTCTACACCTCTAAATATAGGAGAAAAAGTCGCGGTTATCGGAGGTGGCAATGTGGCGATGGATTGCGCTAGGGTGACTTTAAGGTTGGGCAAAAAATCCATACTGGTATATCGCCGCACCGAAAATGAGATGCCGGCGCGCCGTGAGGAAGCGGAAAACGCCAAGGAAGAAGGGGTAGTCTTTAATATTCTAACACAGCCGGTAAAGATAATCGGCGATGAAAAAGGTTTTGTTAAAGGGATGGAATGTATTAAAATGGAGTTGGGCTCACCCGATGAGTCAGGTAGATGCCGGCCGGTCCCAATAAAAAATTCTAATTTTATTATGGATCTAGATACGGTAGTGGTTGCTATAGGCCAGAACCCTAATCCGTTATTACGTAAAGTTACGCCAACCCTTAAAACTAACCAGGACGGCACAATATTAGTAGATGATAATTATATGACCTCCATACCCGGAGTTTTTGCCGGAGGCGATATTATTTCCGGTGCAGATACGGTAATTTCCGCAATGGGTGCAGGTAAGAAGGCCGCTGTAGCCATTGATAAATACATAAAAAATGGATAATAAAATTACAGTTCAGGATATTTTAGCGCTAAAAGGTAAACGTAAAATCACCATGCTTACTGCCTACGATTACCCTTTGGCTTCACTCATTGATCAAGCAGGGATTGATATGATTTTAGTCGGCGACTCTGTAGCTAATGTGGTGTTGGGCCTGGAATCTACTACGCAGGTAGGAATGCAGGAGATGATTCATCATGCCAAGGCAGTTACCCGGGCGGTAAAACAGGCTTTGGTTATTGGTGATATGCCTTATGATTCTTATCAGGTTAACCCTGCAGAATCGGTGAAAAATGCCCGCAGGTTTATTGAGGAAGCTAAATGTGATTGCGTAAAATTAGAATGGTTTGACCGTTGTTTGGAAGTTACAGAGTCAATAATTAAAGCAGGTATTGCGGTAATGGGGCATATCGGTTTGACCCCTCAGACCGCGGATAAATTAGGCGGCTTTAAAGTGCAGGGAAAAGATGCCGAGGCTGCCCAGCGGCTGATTGAACAGGCGGTAGCATTAGAAAAATTAGGGTGTTTTGCTATTGTCCTGGAGTGTGTTCCCGATAAAATCGCCGCGATTATTACCCAAAAATTAAGGATTCCTACCATCGGTATCGGCGCAGGAGTTGATTGTGATGGCCAGGTCTTAGTCAGCCACGATATGTTAGGCTTATTTGTGCGTTATACCCCCAAGTTTGTAAAAAAATACGTTAACCTTTCTGCTTTAATCGCTCAGGCAATTCAGGATTACAAAAAAGAAGTAGAAGAAGAGAGCTTTCCCGATAAAGAGCACAGCTTTAGCATTAAAGAAGAAGAGCTGAAAAAATTAAAATGAAAAAGTTAGCGAAAAAAATCAGGGAAATAGTTTCTTTTGCAGTTATCGGCATAATTGCACTTGCCTTCGTAGTTAAATTCGGCGGCCCGCAGCTTTTAAGGGCCTACGTAGCTAATGGTATCGGCAGCTGCCAAAAAGTTCCCATACTCTGCCGTGTGCCGCAAGAAGAAATGCTTAATCCAGAGATAAACGCAGAATTTATCAAGACCCTCATTCCTTATAAATTTTCCGATATGGAAATTTTACTTCCCAAAGGGTTTAAGGTAGTGAAACAGGAATTCACTAAGGTTTATTACAAGAAGAAAAAAGAAAAGGATAATAACTCAGTCATTTATTTACTTTATGAACCCAAGGATTTTTTTGTTAATTTAACCCCTCAAATTCGGGCCAATGGGATAAACTCCGATTACGAATTTTTTAAAAGGACGATGTATGCGCGCCTGCCGGAGATTCAAAACCTGCTCGATGCCTTTTTTGTGGTTATTAAAAGTATTTTTATCCCTAACCTGGGAGATCAGCACAGTGTAGTAATGGCTAGATTTATTGCCGGCGATAAAAAAGGTTTCATTAATTATAAACTTAGCCCAAGCGGCAATTATTTTGATTTTAATATGGTGGACAGCAAAGGGAATTTCTTTAAAGTTTATATCAAGGATTTAAATAGGCAGCTGGATTTAGCTAAAGCCTTTAGTATCATCTCTACTTGTTCATTTTCCCTTGACTTTAGTGCTAATTTGCGCTAAAAATAAAAGCCTATGGCGGAAAATTTAATGGAAAAAATAGTTTCTTTATCTAAAAGGCGTGGGTTTATATTCCAATCCTCTGAAATTTACGGCGGCTTGAGCAATACTTGGGACTACGGCCCTTATGGCGTAGAGCTAAAAAATAATCTCAAACGCGCCTGGTGGAAGTCAAATGTCTATGGACGCGACGATGTCTTCGGAATGGATGCGGCAATCCTGATGCATCCGAAGGTGTGGGAAGCCTCCGGCCACGTAGGAAACTTTTTTGACCTTAAAAGCGATTGTAAATCCTGCAAAAAGCGTCTTAAAACCGCGGATCTAAAAGATAAAAATAAATGCCCTGAATGCGGCGGCCAATTAACTGAAAGCCGGCCTTTTAACCTGATGTTTAAGACTCATCATGGGCCGGTAGAAGATACAGGAAGCCTAATTTATTTGCGGCCTGAGACTGCGCAGGGAATGTTTGTCAATTTTTTGAATATCCTTGATTCTAAACACCCCAAACTACCTTTTGGCTTAGCGCAAATAGGCAAGGCCTTCCGTAATGAAATTACTCCGGGGAATTTTACTTTCCGCACCCGCGAATTTGAGCAGATGGAAATAGAGTATTTTGTCAGGCCCGAAGAAGCGGATAAAAAGTTAGAAGAGTGGATAGATTCCCGTTTTAAATGGTATTTAGATTTAGGCATAAAAGAGGATAACTTAAGGAAGCGTCCGCACGCTAAAGATGAGCTGGCGCATTATGCCAAAGCCTGCACGGATATTGAATATAATTTCCCTTTTGGCTGGTCGGAACTGGAAGGGGTTGCCAACAGAACCGACTTTGATTTAAAACAGCATGCGCAAATGAGCGGCAAGGACCTGCAATATTTTGATGATGTTACCAAGCAGAAATTTTATCCCTATATCATTGAGCCTTCGGGTGGGGTGGATAGAAGCGTTTTGGCGTTTTTGGTGGATGCTTATCACGAAGAAAAAGTCAAAGAGGACATAAGGGTGGTTTTAAAATTGCATAAGGATTTAGCGCCTATAAAAATTGCAGTATTACCTTTATTAAAGAATCGGCCAGAGATTGTAGAGTTAGCCAAAAAAATAGCCGCTGACTTAAAGAAGCATTTTGTTACGGTCTATGATGATACTGCTGCCATCGGAAAACTTTACCGCCGGCAGGATGAGGTGGGGACATTTTACTGCGTCACTATTGATGTGCAGTCGCTGGAGGATAAACAGGTGACAGTGCGCCACCGCGATTCTATGAAACAGGATCGGGTGGGTATTGAGAAATTGAAGGAATATATGTTCGAGAAGTTGTAGTTAGTTCATAGTGCATAGTTCATTGTCTTGTATGTAAACTATCAACTAAGAACCATGAACTAAGAACTAATAACGAAGGGGGGATTTTTTTAGTCATGAATAAAAAATACATTTACCCCGTTAGAAATAAGAGGATTTCTACGGGGAAAAGAATTTCTAACGGGGTTTACTTCTTTGGCGGGCACAAAGCAGACGGAAATGAAAGCATGAAAAATCTCTTAGGTGGCAAAGGCGCCAACCTTGCAGAAATGGCCGGGGGTAAAGATTTACAGCTTCCTGTCCCGCCGGGTTTTACTATTACCACCGAGGTTTGCACATATTATTATAAAAACAAAAAGACTTATCCTGCGGGCCTTAAAGAAGAAGTCCAAAAGGCCATGAAAAAGATAGAAGTGCTAATGGAGAGAAAATTCGGGGATGTCAATAATCCTTTATTAGTTTCTGTGCGTTCCGGCGCCCGGCGGTCCATGCCCGGAATGATGGAGACGGTTTTAAATGTCGGCTTAACTGAAAAGACTATTCCCGGATTAATCAAGCAAAGCAACGGCAACAGCCGTTTTGTTTATGATGCTTATCGCCGCCTGATTATGATGTACTCCGACGTAGTTATGGAGAAGGCAGCCGGTATTGAGCCAAAGGATGATGAGTCTGGCATACGTAAGCAATTAGAAAAAATTATGAGCGCAATGAAAAAGGCAAAAGGTTATGCTAATGATACAGACTTAAAGGCCGAAGACCTCAAAGAACTCTGCAGCCTTTTTAAAGCTAAAATAAAAGAACTATTAAAGAAGGATTTTCCCGATCAGCCTAGAGAGCAGCTCTGGGGAGGCATTGGCGCAGTTTTCTCATCCTGGAACGGCAAGCGTGCCATTAGTTACCGCCGGATAGAAGGAATCCCTGATGAATGGGGTACGGCAGTGAATGTTCAGACCATGGTCTTTGGTAACATGGGCAATGATTCGGCTACGGGTGTTGCCTTTACCCGTAACCCCGGCAACGGAGAGAACAAATTCTATGGCGAGTATCTGATGAATGCCCAAGGTGAAGACGTAGTCGCCGGCATACGCACCCCAGCGCCGATTAATGAATATTCAAAGTCAGAACACAATAAAGATTTGGTGACCCTTGAAAAAGCCATGCCAAAAATCTACAAAGAGCTTTTTGATATCCAGAAACGCCTGGAAAAACACTATCGCGATATGCAGGATATTGAATTTACCATAGAAAAAGGGCGTTTATTTATGCTCCAGTGCCGCGTAGGAAAACGCAATGGCTTGGCTGCGATAACTGTGGCTATGGATATGCTAAAGGAAAAATTGATTAAGAAGGAAGAGGCAGTGATGCGTGTAGCTCCCAGCCAGTTAGATGAATTATTGCACCCGATCATTGACCCAAAGGCAGAACTTTCGCATAAAACTTTAGCTAAAGGTTTACCTGCTGGCCCGGGTGGTGCTACAGGCCAAATAGTGTTTTCTGCACGCGATGCAGTAGAGTGGGCTAGGCAAGGCAAAAAAGTAATTTTAGTGCGTGAAGAAACTAATCCCGAAGACGTAGAGGGTATGCGTGCAGCCCAGGCAATTTTAACTGCTAGAGGCGGCATGACTTCACACGCGGCATTAGTCGCCCGCGGCTGGGGCAAATGCTGTATCGTTGGTTGCGGCGCGTTGCACGTTGATTACGCAAAAAAAGAGCTTACCGTAGACGGAAAAACCCTGAAAGAAGGGGATTGGATTACACTTAACGGCACCAAAGGAAGTTTCTACGAAGGCAAGCTTCCTATGATAGATGCATCTGAAAAAAACACCCTATTGGACGATTTCTTGAAAATTTGCGGCTCCCTGAAAAAATTAGGCATCCGTACCAACGCTGATACCCCTGAAGATGCCCGGCGCGCCAGGCTATTCGGCGCAGAAGGCATAGGCTTATTCAGGACTGAGCATATGTTTTACGGCAAAGGTTCCGAAGAGCCACTCTTTATTTTACGCAAAATGATTATGTCCAATACTAAAGAAGAAAGATTAAAAGCCCTTGACGAACTGGCTCCTTATGTGAAAAAAGATATTAAGGGGACGCTAGAGGCCATGGATGGTCTGCCGGTGGTTATCCGTTTACTGGATCCGCCCTTACATGAATTTGTGCCGCGCGAGAAAGATAAGCGCGAACAGTTAGCCAAAGATTTAAATATCAGTTTAGATGAATTGGCCGAGCGTGCCGAAGCCCTGCATGAGTCAAACCCGATGATGGGCCATCGCGGGGTGCGTTTAGGGGTTACTTATCCTGAGGTGAGCGCAATGCAGATTAGGGCGACATTTGAGGCAGCCGCAGAATTGCTCAAAGAAGGAAAGAATCCTTATCCGGAAATAATGATTCCTGTAGTCTGTGATGTAAAAGAACTGGAAGACCAATTGAAGATTACGGAAAATATTTATCAGGAAGTTTTAAAGAAATATAATCTCAAGAAAATTAAAAATATGTTCGGCACCATGATTGAAATCCCCCGTGCCTCTATCGTTGCCGATAAATTAGCCACAGTGGCGCAATTTTTCTCTTTCGGCACCAATGATTTAACTCAGATGGGTTTTGGTTTTTCCCGTGATGATATCGGCACATTCCTGCCTGATTATCTGAAAAAAGGAATACTCCCGGAGGATCCTTTCCAGAGCATTGATCAGGAAGGAATCGGAGAGTTAATCAAAATAGGCATTGAACGCGGCCGCAAAACCAATAAGAATCTGGAAGTAGGTATCTGTGGTGAACATGGTGGTGAGCCGCGCTCTGTGGAGTTTTGCCATCGCGTGAAAATGGATTATGTCAGCTGTTCCCCTTTTCGCGTGCCGATAGCCAAATTAGCCGCTGCCCAGGCAGCCTTAAAATTCAAACAATGAACTATGCACAATGAACTATGAACTAAAACATGGAATACGCCCTCAAAACCTATTTTAGAGAAATCAGAACTATCCCGCTCTTAACTCCCAAAGATGAGATAGAATTGAATAAGAAAATCAAAAAAGGGGATGAAAAGGCGCGTAAACGGATGATTCAGTCAAACCTGCGTTTGGTGATTAACATCGCCAAAAGGTATATCCATTTCGGTATCCCGCTTTTAGATTTAATTGAGGAAGGCAACCTAGGATTAATGAAAGCGGTAGATAAATTTGACCATAGAAAAGGGTTTCGTTTTTCTACCTATGCTGCCTGGTGGATTAGGCAGGGGATTACCCGCTCCATATCTGATCAGGGTAAACTCATCCGTATGCCGGTTTATATGAACGAACTGGTGGCGAAATGGAAAAAAACCAAAGAGATGATGGCCCAGAAATTAAAACACATCCCTTCCGACGAAGATATCGCTAAAAAATTAAAAGTCTCCAAATCTCAAATGGAACAGGTGAATTTTTGGTTAACCAGCAAAACCTCTTCACTTGAAGCTCCCATCGGCGAGGATGATGACAGCCAGGTAGGTGATCTAGTGGAAGATCAAACTACCGCGCCTCCTGATATCGAAATCAAACATCTTTTAGATAAAGAAAAAGTGGATAATCTTCTGGAATTGATGACGGAAAGGGAAAGAGAAGTTTTGGATATGCGCTTTGGTTTGGCTGACGGAAAAACCTACACCTTAGCTGAAGTGGCTAAAAAGCTCGGAGTTTCCCGCGAGCGCATCCGCCAGATTGAAGAAGAGGCCTTAAAGAAGTTAAGAAAATTTGTCGAACAGCAGGAGAAGGAGCTGTATAGATGAAAGTTGACTTAAAGAAACACATCCGCAGTATCCCTGATTTTCCCAAACCCGGCATTCTCTTTAGAGACATCACCACTTTATTAAAAGATAAAAAGGCATTTAAATGCGCGGTTGATGCTTTGGTAGATAAATATAAAAATAAAAAAATAGATCTGGTAGTAGCAGTAGAAGCCCGCGGTTTTATTTTAGGAGGCGCCATCGCCCATAAATTAGGGGCAGGATTTGTGCCGGTGCGTAAAAAAGGAAAACTCCCTTATAGGACCAGCTTCGTTACTTATGATTTAGAATACGGCACAGATACTTTAGAGATTCATCACGATGCGATTAAGCCTCAAGACAATGTCTTAATAGTTGACGATCTTTTGGCTACCGGCGGCACGGTAAAGGCAGTAACGGACTTAGTCAGGCAGCTAGAGGGAAAAATAGTAGGAATAGCCTTTTTAATTGAACTGACTGACCTTAAGGGTAATGAGAAGTTAAAAGAATATCCGGTTTTCTCGCTGATTAAATATTAAAAAACGGGGTCAGAATTATTTTTGCGACCCCATTTTCGAGAAAATAATTCTGACCCCATTTTGAATTGCGCCTGTAGCTCATTTGGATAGAGCGGGGCTCTCCTAAGGCCTAGGTGGGTGGTTCGAATCCACCCAGGCGCATGATATCTAAAAAACGGGGTCAGAATTATTTTTGTGGCCCCATTTTCGAGAAAATAATTCTGACCCCGTTTTGTTTGCATTAGCTTATGTATAATCTACATTGCCATTCTTTATTAAGTGACGGCGTATTACTTCCTTCCGAAGTAGCGGTGCGCTATGCTGCAGCCGGCTACAAAGTAATTGCCATTACTGACCACGCTGACTACAGCAACATTAGACAATTGACTGCCGCAATTATTGAGTTCACCAAGCGCTGGCCAAAGGAATTCAACATTAAGGTCCTTCCCGGCATTGAATTAACTCATCTGCCCCCCGAACAGTTTAAGCCTCTGGTAAAAATCGCGCGCGATGCCGGCATCAAAATTATCGTCGGCCACGGTGAAACCTTAATGGAGCCGGTAATTAAAGGGACCAACCGCGCTTGTTTAGAAGCCGGGGTAGATATTTTAGCCCACCCCGGATTAATCACCAAAGAAGAAACTAAGCTTGCCAAGGATAAAGGGGTATTCTTGGAAATCACCACCCGCCATGGCCACTGTGAAACCAACCCCCATGTAGTAGAACGCGCCTTAGAAATCGGCGCTAAGCTAATTCTTAATACTGACAGCCATAACCCCGAGGATATTATACCTCCAGAAGAGGTAGCAGAGGTTGCGCGTAGAGCCGGCTTAAGCAACGATGAAATAGCTAAAATTACTCAAGATGTCGGTAAGTATATCGATACTCTTAACCCTCTGTAAATAATTAGCTTCTGGCGGCCTTGCCCCGCCCTTTAAAAACCTAAAAAAACACTTGACAACTTACCGCTTCTATGATAAAAAAGGTTAAATTTGGATATACCATTGGAGATGACTTCACTTTAAGGTGAAAAGGAGGTGAAGCAAAAATAAGCCTGAAGTCAACAAAAATCCGATGATATACATATATAAATAAAATATCTAGGCAACATTTTTTTAAAAAACCCTAGTTAAATAAAGATATAATATTTTTTCAAGTTTTTTAAAGGAGGACAAAACAAAATGAGTAAACGCTTAATGTTAGTTCTGATCTTTGCGTTTGTGGTCGGTATAGCATTTACCGCCTACGCAGAAGTGCAGAACGTGAAGGTAAGCGGCGACATTACCATGACAGGAATAAGACGTGATAGGTTGAGTTTGAGAAAAAATGATACAACAGCTGATTATGGTAATATAGTGCAAGGTATTCTTTCTCAGGTTCGCGTGAGAGTAGATGCTGATCTTACCGATAACGTTACTACCGTAGTAAGATTAATAAACGAAAGAATGTGGGGCATGGAATCAACTGCCAACTCTACTGATGATAATGATACCACCGTTGATTTGGACCTTGCTTATGTTACCTTAAAAGAGTTCCTCTATTCGCCTTTAACCTTAACCGTAGGCCGTCAGGAACTAAGATACGGTAACGCATTAGTTATCGGTGATATTGATACTAATGGCATATCTGCAAGAAACCTTCCTCCTACTTTGGAAGATTTAAGCTTGCGCAAATCATTTGATGCTGTACGCGCAGTATTAAATTATGACCCATTAGTAGTAGACTTGGTTTATTCCAGGGTAATTGAAACAGCGCTTAATACCTCAAGTAATGTTGAACTTTATGGTGTGAATGCTGCTTATGCTGTAAATAAAAATCTTAATACCGAAGCCTATATCTGGGAAAGAAGAAGAGGCAAAGGTTACCTTACTCTTCTTACCAAACCAGAAACCCTGATTACTACAGGTGCTAAAGGTATGTATACCGGTATTGAGAATTTGGTTTTAGGAGCAGAAGCTGCTTTACAGCTTGGAGATCATGCTTCAAGTTTAGCCGGAGCCGCTTATATTGATGATTCATCCGTTAATGTACACAACCGCACAGTTACTGCCTATGCTATTCAGTTAATAGCGCAGTATATGATGCCGAAAGTAAAATACACCCCAATGCTGCATGCAAGTTATACTAACCTTTCTGGTGAGAAATGGAAGAATGATAAAAAGACCCATAAGGGTTGGGATCCGATGTATGAAGATCAGTCAAAGGGAACCTTATACAACAAGATTGTCGGTTTCACTAATGCCCAGGTTGTTAATCTGGGTGGTGCCATTAAACCTATGGATGATGTGACCGCTACATTAGATTACACCTATCTCATGTTAAATCATAATTATCCTAGCGGTGCATTACCTCATTTAGACGGTACCTCAACTGGACCGACCTATAAAATGACCGATTGTAGAAGCTTAGGTAATGAAATTGATTTGGGTGTTACCTATGATTACACCGAGGATGTTCAGCTTGCATTGTCCGCTGGCGTATTTGTCCCTAGCAAAGCTTTTGACAAAGCCAACAGAAATGCCGCTACCCAGGTCATTGGTTCTATGAAGGTTACTTTCTAACATTGTTTATCTAAACACAAGGCCCCTGAGGGAGCAATCCCTCAGGGGTTTTTTATTATTATGCTAAATCTCGCCTTCATATATCACATGCACCAGCCCTACTACAAGAACCTCCTCACCCAAGAGGCCAGTATGCCTTGGGTGCGGCTGCACGGGGTCAAGGATTACCTGGATATGGTGAAAATCCTGGAAAATTACCCTGCCATACGCCAAACCTTTAATCTTGTGCCTTCCTTAATAGAGCAGCTGGATGATTATGTCAACCGCACGGTTAAGGATAAATTCCTGGAGCTTTCTTACAAGCCCGCAGACGCCCTCACTAAAGAAGACAAGGCCTTTCTTTTAAACAATTTCTTTAAAATTAATGTAGAGGGGGTAATTTCGTTTTTCCCGCGCTACTACGAGCTCTATTTTAAAAAAGAGGCCAAAAGAGATTTTACCCCGCAGGATTATCTGGACCTTCAGCTTTGGTTTAATCTGGCTTGGATTGATCCTTGTTTTCGCCAAAACATCCCGGAATTAAAGGCATTAGTGGAAAAGGCCAGATTTTTTAGCGAAGAAGACAAACAGATTGTTTTAGAAAAACAAATAGAAATCTTAGAAGACATCATCCCTACCTATAAAAAATTTCAGGAGACTGGCCAGATAGAAGTTATAGTAAGCCCTTATTATCATCCTATATTGCCTTTACTCTATAACACTAAAATCGCCAAAGAAGCTAGCCCTAAGGTGACCTTGCCCAGAGTAAATTTTAGCCATCCTGAGGATGCCTATTCCCAAATTAAAGAAGCGGTAGAATCCTACCAATCGCATTTCAGCACTGCACCCTGCGGGATGTGGCCGTCAGAGCAGTCTGTCAGTGAACACATTGTGCCTTTATTAATTGAAGCCGGAATTAAATGGATTGTGGCTGATGAGGCCATACTCTTTAAATCCCTAAAACTAAAAAAACGCAATACCAGGCTTTTATACCAGCCGCACCTTTTGAAAATAAAAGACCGCGATTTACAAATTGTCTTTCGCGACCGCAATCTTTCCGATTTAATCGGCTTTGATTATCATCAGCGTAAAACCGAAGATGCGGTTAGTGATTTCCTAAAACACTTAGCAGATATTAACAATGCCTTTAAAGGCAAAGATATTTTGGTTACGGTAGCCATGGACGGTGAAAATGCCTGGGAGTATTTCCGTAATGACGGCCATGATTTTTTGGAATTATTGTATCAGAAAATTTCCGATAGCGCGTTTATTAAAACTACCACCGTCAAAGAATATTTAGCACATCATCCACCGGTAAATCAAATCAAGCGTTTGGCTACCGGCTCCTGGATATTTGCCAACTTCTCCAAATGGATTGGTTCACCCTATAAGAACCTGGCTTGGGAATATTTAGCTAAAGCGCGCCTAGAGTTAGATGACCCCAAATTGCAGCTGCCCGAAGAAAAATTAGCGCTGGCTTATAAACAAATCTATATTGCCGAAGGCTCTGACTGGTTTTGGTGGTACGGAGATGACTACGGAGATTTTGATATACTATTCCGCACCCATTTATCCAACTTTTATACTATCATAGGCAAGGAAGTCCCCAGTTATCTAGAATCTCCTTTAGTAGCAAACTAACCTATTGACAGCAAAGAAGTTTTATGTTATAAAATAAAGCATTGGATTGTTTCTTTAACCGGTAGGTTTGTAGTTTTATGGATAAAAAAGAAATATACGAACACCTCGCCAAGATTTATCTTGACGCCTCTTTAACGAAAAAGAAAATCAAAAAATACTCCCGCTTCAGTAAGCGCAATTTTGCTTTTCTTGGGCTTATTTTTGTTTTTGCTTTTGGCGCTTTTTTTGCTCTTACGCACTTTGCGCCCCACAAATCCTTAAATTCAGAGATTGCCTTAGTCCTTAGCCCTGATGTCGTCAGGATTAATTTCAATTTTGACCCTGCCCGCAAAGAAACCTATTCCGTAAATTTAAACCGCTTAAACCTGATGAAATATAAGGCCCTGGGATTTTCCGTAAAGAAATCCGATTATATGGATAATATTTCTCTGCGCATAGAATTTACCAATGCCTTCCGCGAAAAATCAGAAGTTTATCTAAAAGAAATACCCAATTCCTGGCAGGAACAACGTATTAATTTTTCCAATTTTAAAAATATCAGCGACTGGTCAGAGATGACCGATATTTCTTTTATTGTAGAAGAGTGGAATGCCCAAGATAAAAGGGGATTTGTATATCTGGAGAATGTCCGGTTCATAAAGTAAAGGGAGGAAGAGTCGATGCGCATAATCTCAATCACTAACCAGAAAGGCGGTTGCGGCAAAACTACTACGGCGATTAATTTAGCAGCGTCTTTGGCTGCCAACGAGAGAAAAGTTTTATTAATTGACTTAGACCCTCAGGCTCATGCTACTTTCGGCTTAAACATTAAGTCAGACTCAAGTATTTACGATGTCCTTTCTAAAATTTCCCGCAAAAAGGCCTTCTTAGAAGATATTATTCAGCGCGTCGGTAATAACTTTGACATTGCTCCTTCCAGTATTATCTTAAGCACACTAGAACAGGAACTGGCCGGTGAAATCGGCAGGGAATCGCGCCTCTGGGATACCTTAAGCGCTTTAAAGAGCGATTACGACTACGTTTTAATTGATTGCCCCCCAAACTTAGGTATCCTTACTATCAATGCCATCAGGGCAGCGAATGAAGTAATCATTCCGGTAGAGGCGTCGCGTTTTGCACTGGAGGGCTTAAAACAGCTGGTGGATATTATGAATCTGGTCAGGGACCGTTTAAATCATAAAGTTGATTATAAAGTGCTGGCGATAAATTTTGATTCGCGCCTGAGACACTCTTTTAAAATGCTGGAGAAAATAAAGTCCACATTTAAGAATGATATGTTCACTACCATTATCCATATTAATGTCAAGCTTAAAGAGGCACAAAATGAAGGCACGCATATTTTAAATTACGATAAATATTCCCGCGGGGCCAAGGATTATTTCAGTTTATCGCGCGAAATAATTACTCTGGAAAAAACGCCTCAACGGCCCAAGATAGAGGTGGTTTTAAAGACGAAAATGAAGGAAATATTAAAAGAAAAGCTTCCTAAGATAAAAGAGGTAGTTTTTTCCTTTACTGCTGTGGATGCCAAGGAAGTCTATTTAACCGGTGATTTTAATGATTGGAAAGTAGATACCAAGAGCCGCATGGATACTCATAACGGAACCTGGATAAAGCGGATGCCCTTGTTTTCCGGCCGCTACCATTACCGCTTTGTGGTGGACGGAAAGTGGATTGATGACCCCAATAATCCTACCAAGGAAGTTAACCCTTACGGCGAAATGAATTCGTTAATAGATATAAAGGAAGAGCAATAGCTGATTATGAATGAAACCCAGAATAAAGACCAGGAAATTAAAGAAGGCAAGTTTTTCGCGATTATCTCCTACATAAGTTTCTTGTGCATCGTGGCTCTCTTGCTAAAAAAACATAATAAATTCGCGCTCTATCATGCCAAGCATGGCTTAGTGCTTTTTGTTTTTGAGGTGGCGGGGTTTATTATTTCTATTATTCCTATTTTAGGATGGCTGATAGGGTCATTCGGCATAGTTGTAATCAGCCTGGTCAGTATCTGGGGCATATTACAGGCTTTAATGGGTAATTATAGCAGGATTCCTTTAGTCTCCGACATTGCTGATAAGATAATCCTCTAAAAAAAGGGGACGGTTCTATTTTATAACAGGAGGTGTAAGATGGCGACCAAGAAAAAGAAAAAACCGCTGAAGAAAAGGCCTCTGAAGAGAAAAGCAACCAAAAGAAAAGTAATCAGGACAATCCCCAAGAAGAAAGCAGTAAAGAAAACAATAAAGAAAGTAGCAAAGAGAACAGCAAAGAAAAAAGAAGATATTGTCGGGCTGGTTACGCATTATTTCCCTCATGTGCGCGCAGCAGTAATCAAATTAAAGATGCCTTTAAATACGGGAGATATGATTAAGGTAAAAGGCCACACCACTGATTTTACCCAAAGCATTACCTCTATGCAGATTGACCGTGTTCCTATAGATTCCGCGAAAAAGGGTCAGGAGATAGGCCTGTTGGTAAATTCTCGGGTCAGAAGAAGCGACAAGGTCTATAAAGCTTAAAAAAAGGAGGATGAAACAAATGAGAATATCGGACGTTGAAAAAAAAGCAAAACAGATGGGAATTAAAAATACCTGGAAATTTTCCCGCACCGATTTAATCCGGGAAGTTCAAAGAAAAGAAGGCAATTCTGATTGTTTTGGTAAGGCAAAGGGGTCTTGTGCCCAGATGGCCTGCTGCTGGAGGACTGACTGCTTAAAATAAGATGAAATATAAATGCCAGATATGCGACCGGGAAGTTGACGATTTCGCAAGCATCACCCATATCAAAGCAGAGGAATATCTTCTTGAGTTAATCCGCCGCGACCATCCCGAGTGGCACGAAAGCAAAAAAACCTGCCAGAAGTGCGTAGATTACTACCGTACGCTTATCAAAGACGCAGAGATTTAGGGTCAGGTCAAAAAAGCGCTTTTAGTAAGAAGGAGGAGGTATAATGTATTCAGGTATTGTGGAAATCCTACTTTTGATTGCTTTGGGTACAGGTTATATTGTGCTTTATTTTGCCCAAAGAGAAGAAAAATTAATGCAGCTTACCGGCTATATTACCGGTGGAGTAATTATTATCTTGGCAGCAGCCCATTTACTCGCCAGCCTGATTTTAGGGCTTAATAGCAACAGGGCCGCCCAAATGCAGTGTCGTAAAAGCATCATTCGCCAGCATATGATGCAGCAGGAGAATATGATGCAGCAGAAGCGCTAAAACGGGGTCAGAATTATTTTTAGTTAGATTTTCCCTTCCTCTACGTCTATTAATAGTAGAGAGGAGGGATTTTTTATGGAATATTTCGCTTAACAAATATATATCATAACAACAAACAAAATCTAACTTAGTTTTTTAAGTAGGGTGAATAGTTGAGAAGTATAGTTCTCATTGTCAATGAGAACTATATATGTTATATTTTCATTTAGAATGAGAGCGCCGATTTATTCAATCCGTATTAAATAAAAAACTACTTGATAAATAGCTAAAATATGATATACTTTTTGTAGTTACATTTGTGACTACAAAAGGAGGTGAACACTAATGAGTATTGCCACTGAATTATTAAAAGCTCCACATGTTGGCATTAGGGATATCAAGGAACATCTCTCAAGGCGCCTGCTCAAAGATATGTTGGTAATCACTGATCGGGGAACTCCTGTAAGTGTAAATCTACCTTATTCTGATGTATTGGAATTGGCAGATATTATGGATGAGCTGGCCGATTTAGAGGCCGTAGCTACAGTACGAGAAGGTAGAAAGGCAATCCAGGAAGGCGCAAAAGGTGTACCGGTTATTCAGCTCTTTAAAAGAATAAGGGCAAAACGTAAATGAAATACGCGGTTAAATTTCCCAATCATTCTCTAGAGAAAAATTTTGAGAAGGCCCTCTTAAGGATTCATCCGGTAAGTCTACAAGAGCAAATTATGCAAGAGGTGCAAAAACTTGCGGGTAATCCCCGCCCTTTTGGTGAAAAACCTTTCAAGAAACTCAAGCCACCCATTCAGTTGTCTCAGTATGTCGCCCAATACCGCATAAGAATAGGAAGCCTTAGGGTTCTTTATGATGTAGACGATGAGAAAAAGATTGTCTGGATTTTAGCCTTAAGAAGACGCTCGGAAAAGACATATAAATAATTCCGACCCCGTTTTCCGACCCCGTTTTCTCCGTTTGGGAATAATTTATACTTTATTCGGTAAAAACATTGTATTTTAACTAATAAGGTATTAATAATGGGTAAAAATGAGCAAAAATAAGGGGAACGTTTCTATTTATCTACACCACACCTCATTTCGTTTACATTTGTAAACACTCACCAAGCTTTTAACTAATCCCATCCAAAACCTTGCCAAAAATCTACATTTGTAACCTTTTGTAAACATTCAATTTATAAACAATTTAAAAAATTCTTTATTAAGTCTGGGCACTTGGCACAGAACTTGCTGTATTAGAATATATAAGACGTTCCCGGACATAGTGGGACATAATAGGACAACCAGAGACATAATAGGGCTTAATAGTAAATATATAGACATTAACGCGGAGGCTTAAATTGAATGACGGCAGAATGACTATCACGGATATAGCTGAAAGGATTGGGGTAACCACCAAGACCATCGTCCGTTGGGAGAAGGCCAAAAAGGTTAACCGTGCCAAACGCGATTGGCGCGGATGGCGTATTTATGACAAAAGCGACCTGAAGAGATTAAAGGAATTTAAGGAGACTATTATTTATATTGAGGAGGAGAAAGATGAAGTTACAAAATAAGCTTATAGTTTCAAGCGCGATATTTTTAATGTTGCAAACACTGGCTACAGCAGACCCAGATCTACCACCAGTTACCGAAACCCCCGCTCCCCCAGCCAAAGCCAGCCAATTTGACCCTATGACCTACACCCTAGGCCCGGATGATGCCATAGACATAGCCGTAATGCGCCATCCTGAGTTTAGCGGAGTGTATCCAGTAAATCAAGAAGGTAAAATTCAGTATAAATTCGTAGGAGATATGGATGTAAACGGATTAACCAAGGCGCAGCTAGAACAAAGGATTAGAGATGTGCTTTCTACCTATGTCAAGAATCCGGAAGTGAATGTTACAGTTACAGATTATAGAAGCAAATACTTCTATGTGCTTGGAGAAGTTGGCTCTCCCGGTAAATATTATATGCGTTCTGAAACTATGTCGGTAAGAGAAGCAGTATTTGAAGCAGGTTTACCTACTGTATCCGCAGCAATGCGCAAATGCAGGTTGATTAGCCCAAGTTTTAGAGGTAATGGTAAAGTAAGAAGCGTAGACTTATACTCTGTACTCTATGGCGGTAATCTTAAAAAAAATATTAATATGCATCCCGGAGATGTTTTATATGTGCCCGCTACGGTAATGGCAAAGATAATTAGGGTTATTAACCCGGTCACCACAACTGTTGGACTTGCTTCCTCAGGCCCAGATAGCGCAGCAACGGGAAGAGCAGCAACGGAAACCTTAAGAGGTAAACCATATTAAAGGAGAGATTAATTATGGAAAATCAGGAAATTGTAAAATCTCATAATCCTATAGAATACTTAAAAGTATTCTTTCGCCGCAAATGGCTAATTATTGCTCCGGCCTTTGTCGGCTTGGTATTAGGTATCACTGCCTGTTTCATATTGCCACCCACTTATGAATCCTCAACTACTATTATGGTGGAAGAGGAAAAGATTATCAACCCTCTTATCCAGAACTTAGCAATTTCCAGCACCGCTGCTCAAAGGATGGAAAACATTAAAGAGATTATACTGGGTTGGAATAGTTTGGTAGAATTGGCCAAAAAACTAAACCTTGCAAAAGACACGCAAAACCAGCCCCAGTTAGAAAAAATTATTAGAGATTTAAAAGGATCCATAATTGTGCGTATGCGCCAATCTAATATAATCCAGATCTCCTATCTTGGTCGAGAACCGCAGCAAACCCAGAAGGCAACCCAGGCCTTAACTGATATTTTAATCAAGAGAAATATGGAGTCGCAAACCAAAGAAACAGATGTAGCCATAAATTTTATTACAGAACAACTTGCTATTTATAAAAGAAAGATAAAAGAATCAGAAATCTCTCAAATCGAAGACCAGCTTAAAGGTTTGCTTGTAGATTCAACTGAGCAGCACCCCCTGGTTAAAGAATTAAGGCAAAAAGTCGCTGTTGCCCAAAAAGAATTAGAATCAGGCGAATATCAAGTTGCCGGTGCTGAACAGCCGCTAAATAATGCCACCCAACAAGCCCTTAAAAAAGAACTGGACAAAATTATTGATAAGGAAGCCCAAGGTTATACAGCTTATGCCAGCGAAACAGAGCGCGACCCCAATGCCAACACCTCAATCTACAAACTGCTTTTGATGGATAAGGTCGGCACATCTCTTGCCCAGGATATGGACGTAAATAAAAATATCTATCAGATGTTGCTTCAGCGCCTTGAAACTGCCAAGATTACCCAACGTTTGGAAGTATCTAAAGAAGGCACACGTTATACTATTATTGAACCCGCTCGCCTGCCCTTAAGGCCTGTAAAACCCAATAAGATAAAAATAATCTTTTTGGGCATATTATTAGGCGGTTTTGCCGGCACAGGCCTGGTGTTTGGTAAAGAATTTATGGACCATTCTTTCCTAGATATAGAAGATGCTAAATTGAACCTGGAACTTCCGGTATTAGGTGCCATCTCACGTATTACCACTCAGGAGCAAATAGAAAAAGAAAAAACTAGAAAAAAAACCTTAATTGTCGGCTCATTAATTTCAGCAGCTGCGCTTATTATAATATCAATGTTATATGCTCTTTTTAGATGAGCTAGGTAGAGGCCCTTAATAAAATGTACGAACAATTTTACGGTTTCACGGAAAAACCTTTTAACACTACGCCAGACCCCAAATTTTTCTTTCCCAGTAGCAAACACACTGAAGCCTTAAATAGCCTTATCTATGCTACTAATGAAAGAAAAGGATTTGTGGTAATTACTGGTGAAATCGGAGCAGGCAAAACCACGGTCTGTAGAACCCTGCTTAATAAACTCAACCTGAATACCAAATGTGCGATTATCACAAATACCCACTTGACTTCCAAGGAACTCATAAGCGAAATACTGGAAGAGTTTGAAGTTGATTACCAAGGAGGGACAAAACAAAAACTCCTTTCCCGCCTAAATAATTTTCTTATCAAGCAACTCGCTGCTGATACGAATATGGTCTTAATAATAGATGAAGCCCAGAACTTAAGCCCTAAGGTCTTAGAAGAAGTGCGCATGCTCTCTAATTTAGAAACCGAAAAGGAAAAACTCATCCAGATTATTCTTTTGGGCCAGCCGCAACTGAGAGAAAAGTTAGAAAGCATACGCTTAGAGCAATTTAAACAAAGGGTTGCTGTTTATTATCACCTCTCGGCGCTAAATAAACAGGAGACCGAGGAATATATCTTACACCGCCTAAGGCTAGCTAGCACAAATGGTGCACTAAATATATTTAGTCCAAAAGCTATAGGTGCAATTTATAATAATTCATCTGGTATACCCCGACTTATAAATCTTATCTGCGATAGCGCGCTACTTTCAGGTTATATTTATGACACCAAACAAATAACAGAAAAAATTATTCATGAAGTAATAAAAGAAAGGGATTTTCGCAATCAGCCAGAAGAGGTAAACCCGAAGGGGACTGTCCCTGAAGCAAAGATTTACTGTTGTCCTGACTGCCAGAAATATAACAAATGTGAAACCAAATGGTTGCGTGGCACTAAAGGTGAGGAGCAACTCTGCTGCGAAAAATGCCAGGACTATCAGCGTTGCATGGAAAATATAAATAAAGTAAAACTTAACTAAAGGAGTAACACAATGGGCAAAATCACCGAAGCACTAAAGAAGGCAGCACAAGAAAGAATCGCCAGATTAGGAAAACTAGGAGAAAAGTCAGAGGTAAGGTATGAATTTGTGGCTAAAAAGGCGCTTGATTCAGCAATCGACCCTCGAATTGTAACTTTTCATGACCCGAAATCTACGGTTGCGGAGCAATATAGGACACTGCGCACAAATATTCAAGCCATAAATTCTAAACATCCTATAAAAGCAATTACTATTACCAGCTCCATCCACAGCGAAGGTAAAACCATTACCGCCATAAATCTTGCCATCTCTATGGCAAATGATTTAAACAAAAAGAACATTCTTTTAGTAGATGGAGATTTACGCCGTGGACGGCTCAGTAAGTACTTAGGTTTGAAGTCTGAGGCAGGATTATCCGATTTGATTACAAATGGTGCGAATATAAATGATGCCTTACTTAATATAGGTATAAATAACTTGACTATTATGCCTGCAGGTAAACTTCCTCATAACCCCGCTGAAACCCTAGGTTCAACAAAGATAAACAACCTCATTAGCTTACTTAAGACAAAATACGATTTTATCATCTTTGATGCACCTCCGATTATTCCCGTAACTGATGCAGGGTTATTAGGAGCGCAAACAGATGGTGTAATAATGGTCATACAGGCAAACCGGACACAAAGAGGGGTAGTTACACACGGCGAAGATTTGCTTAAGCAGGCTCAGGCAAAAATCTTAGGCTACATCTTGACCAATATTCAATATCACATCCCAGCCTACATTTATCGCTATCTTTAGACTAATATGAGCAAAAAATTATCTATGCTATCGCAGGCAGAAAAAGACAGGAATAATAATAAGCAAGCCAGTATAACTGAACCTGTTAACAGTGAACCTGCTAACACTGAACCTGCTAACACGGTAACTACTAATGTAACTAGAGCACTTGGGGGCTTACGACCATATAGATGGATATTTGGAATATTTATTTTTAGCCTTGTTCTATTAAATTTTGGGCTAATCTTTAGGCTATTTACCTTAGTGAAAACAAGAAACGCTGAAATAAATACTTCGCTAAAGGTATTGGAAGGGCTTGAAAAGTCATTAGATAGCGTCAATAAACAGATACACATTATTTCCAGTGACTTGACTAAGATAAAACAAGATAATAATACAAAGATTGCAGAGTTAGAAAAACAAATAGATCTGCAAGTGGTTATGGTAAGAGACCTCAATAACGCCAAAGATACCTTATTTCACAGAGTAAATAATCTTGAGTCAAAGTTGAATGAAATAAATCAATAGCCATACTAATTCTGGCTAATTAAGTTTATAATCTGTGGCTCGGTACTTGGCGAATTTTAATAAGGAGAAGATTATGAGATACCTAGTCACAGGCGGTGCCGGCTTTATCGGCTCCCATATAGTAGAGCGTCTACTTAAAGACGTCCATTTCGTCCGCGTCTTAGATAACTTTTCCACTGGAAAAGAAGAAAATCTCTCCTTTACCAAACAACTAACAACCAAGAGCTATGAACTAATCAAAGGCGACATCCGCGACCCTTCCACCTGCCAAAAAGCCTGCCAAGGTATTGATTTCATCCTTCACCAGGCAGCGCTACGCTCCGTCCCCAAATCTATGCAAGACCCCCAAAGTTATAACGAAGTCAATATAAATGGCACTCTATTTATGCTTCAGGCCGCAGCCAAGAATAAAGTCAAGCGTTTCGTCCTTGCTTCTTCAAGTTCAGTTTATGGAGATACTGACAAATTTCCGGAAAGAGAAGATGCCTATCCGCTGTTAATCTCACCTTATGCCTTAAGCAAACTTGCCGGAGAGTATTATTGTCGTATTTTCTCTGAACATTATGGTCTGGAAACTGTGTGTCTGCGTTATTTTAATGTTTTTGGACCCAGACAGGCCTTGGATGACGAATACGCTGTAGTTATCCCTAAATTTATTCACTGCATATTACACGACCAACAGCCACCCATTTTCGGCACCGGTAAACAATCCCGCGACTTCACCTATATAGATAATGTGGTGGAAGCGAATATCTTAGCGGCTACAACAAAAGGGATAAAACACGCAGTCTTTAATGTAGCTAACGGTAAGGACAATACAGTTTTACAGCTGGTTGATTCTTTGAATAAGATCCTCGGTAAGAACATCAAACCCGCATTTTTACCCGTGCGTCCCGGCGACGTCTTTCGCACTTTAGCAGATATATCAAGAATCAAAAAAATATTGAAATTTGAACCGAAAGTCAATTTTGAGGAAGGTTTAAAACGAACAGTGGAATGGTTTAAAAGATGAAAATTACAGTATTATTTTTAATAGACTCACTTCAGGTTTTTGGGGGAGCTGAAAAAAATTTATTCACCGTTTCCTCTAGCTTAAATCCAGATAAATACCGAACCATAGTATGCTGTCTCAAAGATGGTGATGCTGCCGAAATATTTAGAAATAAAGGCATTAATATTATTAATCTCAGGCTCCAAAGAATTTACAGCTTCGATGCAATTAAAAAAGCCATTCAATTAATCAGCATAATCAGAAAAGAAAAAGTAAAAATAGTAGTCACATATTTGGAATCATCTGATTTCTGGGGAGGTATTGTCGCCAAAGTTGCTGGAGTTCCAATAGTAATTTCAAACAGGCGTGACCTAGGCTTTAATCTTAAACACAGACATATTTTAGCTTATCGGATTGTGAATACTTTTTTTGATAAAATTATTTCCGTATGTGAAGCAGTAAAATGGTCTATCGTTAAAAGGGAGAAAGTAAGCCCTGATAAAATTATTACAATCTTTAACGGAATTGAAAAAAATAATGATTTAGTTTTTAATTCTGAGGCATTAAGGACATCTCTGGGTTTAGATACGCATAAGAAGATAGTAACCATGATTGCTAATCTCGAACCCATAAAAGGACACAAAGATTTTCTGATGACTGCTGCTAAAGTGCTTAAACAGTATAGCGCTGTCCAATTTCTGCTTGTTGGTGGTGGAAAGAGCGAGTATGAACAGGAACTTCGTTATTTTTCAGCGCAGTTAGGCATAGCAGATAACGTTTTGTTTGCTGGATTTCGTCGTGATGTAGCACAAATACTCTCAATTTCCGATATCTCTATTTTGACTTCTTCAAGCGAGGGGTGTTCTAATACAATTCTTGAGTCAATGTCAGCAGGTATACCAGTTATTGCAACAAATGTAGGCGGAAATCCAGAAGTCGTGATAGATGGCGAAACAGGCTTACTAATCCCAGCGCAAAATTTAGAGGCATTAGCAAATGCCATATTAAGATTTCTTCGGGATAAGAAATTAGCCGAAAAAATGGGGGACACGGGGAAGAATCATATAGAAAGGCTATTTCGCATCGATAAAATGATTCAGGAAACAGAATACCTTTTTGAAGCTTTGCTTATTGGAAAAGAAAGCTACGTAAGATCCAAGTCGTTTGCAGTAGTTAAAAGGCTATTGCTGAAAATGGCAAAATTATCTTTGGCAAACCTGATGTTTTACACTAGACTCAACTGCTTGTTTAAAAAAATATCAGCTCAAAGAAACAGCTTAACGATTCTTGCTTACCATAGAATAAATGATAGCTATTCTGGTCCGGATGGCATGAGTATATCTTGCAAAGATTTTGAAAACCAAATACTGCATTTGAAGAAGAATTATAATCTTATTTCTTTGGAACAGGCTGTAGATTGTATTAAATCCCATAAGCAACTACCAGAAAATTCAGTAGCTGTTACGTTTGATGATGGTTACAAAGATAACTATACACAAGCCTTATCGATACTGAAGAAATACAGCGTTCCTGTAACCATATTTCTTAGTGTGGGTGCAATTGAAGAAAATAAGCCTATTTGGTTTGATGTAGTAGCAAATTCTTTTGATATAACTAAGCAAAAGTTTATCGATCTAAGCAAGTTTAATTTAAAGAAATACACTCTTATTTCGGAAGATAATAGATTTCTAGCTAAGAATGAAACAATTTCTTTTGCAAAAAAGTTACAGAAATATGATAGAGAAAATTTAATTGAATATCTTTTGAATGAACTTGAAGTTGAACGCAAAGATATTAGCTCCGATGGTGAAATGTTAAACTGGGAAGAAATTAAAGAAATGAGAGATGAAGGGATAAGTTTTGGTAGTCATGGGGTGAGCCATTCAATATTAACAAGAATTCCTAAAGAAGAATTAACTTATGAAATTGAAGCGTCTAAACAAATAATAGAAAAAAGAATGGGTATTTCCATTAAATTTTTTGCTTACCCTAATGGGCAAGCACGCGATTTCAATGAAAGCATAGCGCAAATGCTTAAGAAAAGCGATTATGAAGCTGGATTTACTTTGCTAAAAGGTTCTAACAACGGAGCATCTGATATGTTCGCATTGAGAAGGTTATGCATCAGCCAAGCCTCATCAAAGAATTTGTTTAATCGTTTTTCCCCAGCTTTGTTTGATATTGAGATATTGGGCGTATTTAGACTTTTTAAATCATCTTTAAAAGCAAGGAGTTATGTTTATGATTAGTATCTTAAAGGAAATCATCAAATATAAGGATTTATTATTTATGCTCACCTTGAGAGATATAAAGATTCGTTACAAGCAGGCGATTATGGGTTTTATGTGGGCTATCTTTATGCCGATAATTGCAATTTTATCCGGAGTAATTATAAAGACAGCAATTTCTTTTGTTTCGGGAAAGCCCCTTGATTTAAGTGATGTAGCCTCAATCTCTGCTAAAGTTTTACCCTGGACGTTTTTTATCAGTTCTATTAAATTTGCGGTTAATAGTCTTGTAGGCAACAGGGAGTTGGTGACAAAAATATATTTTCCAAGGGCAGTATTTCCTTTCGCTTCCATAATAGCCTGTTTATTTGATTTTTTTATCGCAGCCATTAGCATAACTTTGCTTTTTGCTGTAATTCACATAGGAATAAGCATTTATATTTTATGGTTACCGCTTCTTTTGATAATGCTTATTCTTTTTACTACCGGCATAGGACTGTTTCTGTCTGCTGCCAATCTTTTCTATAGAGATGTGAAGTATGTGGTTGATGTTATCCTGATGTTTGGCATATTTTTTACACCTGTTTTTTATGAAGCCAAGCAATTCGGTAAGTGGGAAAAATTAATGTTGTTAAATCCTATCGGAAGTATATTAGAGGCAATAAATAGCTCTGTAGTTTTGCATAAAAGTCCGGATTTATTTTGGGTTTTCTACGCATCAATAACCTCAATTTCTATGTTTTTTATCGGCTTGATAATATTCCAGAAAACTGAACCTCTGTTTGCTGAAAATATTTAACCAAGGATAAACAATGAATCAAATTGAATTTAGAAATGTATGGAAAAAGTTCAAGAGAGGAGAAAAGCTTAATTCTCTTAGAGACACAATTCCTCATTTATTTAAAAAAACCTTTTCTTTCAATAATGATAATGGGTTAAGGCAGGAAGAATTCTGGGCGTTAGAAGATATAAATTTCGAAATCAAAAAAGGAGAAGTTGTTGGTATTATAGGCCCGAATGGAGCCGGTAAAAGCACAATATTAAAACTTTTATCGAGGATTTTGGTACCAAATAAAGGAAAAATAGAAATATCAGGGAAACTATCGGCATTAATTGAAGTTACAGCCGGTTTTCATCCGGAATTAACCGGTAGAGAAAATGTTTATTTAAACGGAACAATCCTGGGAATGACCAAAAGGGAAATAGATAGTAAATTTGACCAGATAGTGGATTTTTCTGGCATAGCAGAATTTATTGATACCCCTGTTAAGCGATATTCATCTGGAATGTATTCAAGACTAGGTTTCTCTGTTGCAGTCCATATGGACCCCGATATTTTATTAGTGGATGAGGTATTGTCCGTAGGAGATATAGCATTCCAGGCAAAATGCACCAAAAAAATGAGGGAACTTCTTAAATCTAATACAACCATCATTTTGGTTTCTCATAATCTTACCTTAATTGAGAGTCTTTGTAATAGGGTAATTCTTCTACAGAAAGGCAAAATTATAAAAGAGGGTATTTCTGATGAGGTTATCCCATATTATCAGAATATTGTTTATAAAATTGAAGAAGAGGAATTTAAAAAAGAAATGGCTTCAGATAATTATAAGGTAAAAATCAATCAAGAGCCACTGGTTAATATTCGGAGTATATCATTATGTGATGCTAATCAGAATATAAGGGAAAATTTTAAACCCGGAGAATCTATATCAATAAATGTTGAATTTGAGTCAAAAGAAAAGATAAATAACCCACTCTTTTCATTAGATATTATCAGGCACGATGGCGTTTTATGCTGCGCTTCGAATAGTAAGGAGAACGGCTTATTTATTGACAGCATTAAAGGCAGGGGCTCAATAAATATAAAGTTAGGAAAAATAAACCTTGCACCGGGAATCTATATGATAAAAGTTTCCATCTGGGATAGAGAAATGATTCATCCATACGACATCGCTACGAAAGATATATTTAGAATAGAATCAGAAGGAGTTATAAGCAATAATGCAATATTCTTGCCTGAGGCAAAATGGAAAATGAAACAGTAAATCAGATGGAGCAAACTATATGAAATTAATTGCGATAGAGAAGAAACAACTCGACGTTTGGAGTATCGGGATTTACATCATGCTTGGCACTCCTGATAAGATACAAATCATACCACACCCTAGGGTTCGAAATCCCGTTTTGACTGCCGAAGACGTGAGAGATAATAAGGCCCAGTTTGTAGCTGATCCTTTTCTTATTCAGAAGGATGGGTGCTATTATCTTTTCTTTGAAGTGCTTACTGTTAATAAAGGTGTTAATAAAGGTGTTATTGGGTTGGCAAGAAGCTTAGACGGATTAACATGGAACTATGAAAAAATAATTCTTAAAGAGCAGTTTCATCTTTCCTATCCATGCATATTCAGTTGGGAAGGAAGATATTATATGATACCGGAAAGTTATGAAGCAAAATCGATAAGATTATATAAGGCGATCAATTTTCCTAATGACTGGCAGTTTGTTAAAACTTTGTTAGAGGGAAAGGATTTTGTTGACCCAACCATTACATTTTTCCAGAATAACTGGTGGCTATTTGCTTCGACCACGCGAAGTTCTGATCTCTACCTTTATTATGCGAATACGTTAGAAGGGCCCTGGTTTGAACATCCCAAGAATCCAATCGTCAAGGGCGATATGAAAACAGCTCGATGTGCGGGAAGTATCCTTCAGCGAAACGGAAAATTGATACGCCTGGCACAAGATGATTTTTTATATCATAACAGTCCACTGCGTGACTATGGAAATTCGGTTCGTGCCTTGGAAATCATAAAACTAAGTACAGCGGATTACATAGAAAGAGAGATAAAGGAAAGTCCTTTAATTTCCGCTAACGGAAAAGGATGGAATAAAGACGGAATACATCATCTCTCAACATGCGGTACATCTAATATTGAACAAATAGTCTGCATTGATGGAAAAAGAATAGTGGATACGTATTATCTCCGGTTACAAATACCTCAATTGATGGGTCGAGTCTTAACTGGGTTGAGTCTTATGATTAGATTACTGAAACGTGCTATATTAACTTCTGTTTACCTCTCTCTGGCACCGGTGATGACACATTTCCGATGCGCTTTTAAGAAACTGCAGGCCTTACGTAAGAAATCTGACATAGATTCTGTATGTATTATAGCGGAACCGATGAGCTTTGGAGGTTCGGAAGTTCACACGCTTGCCCTTATAGAATATTTGCTCAAAAACAGTTATTCCGTTGAATTTATCTGTTGTCTAAATAATTATTATGATGGAAAAACAAACTCTTTTGATCCAAAGAAATTCAAGATGATACATACTAATTTGAGTATCTCTGATCAGCACGCGCGCCACATAGAAGAGTGGGATGTATTGTTAAACAATATAAAAAGCTCGACTTTAATCATCCCGAGAATAATCAACGATATGGGCAGTATTTCTTTCCTGAACTTATGTAGAAAACATTTCAGAAAAATATCATATATTGAACATGCCCAGCCCAACTGTGTATATCCCAAGCCTTCACGTCGATGGTTCGGAGGGTTATTGAAAGGGCGTGGTTTATGGTGGAGAAAGGAAAGACTCATCAAGAAAATGCCATCTTATTATGCTGATTGCATCATTGTTGTCAGTAATGCTATTGCGCAAAGTTTAATTCATGAGTGCGGTTATCCTGCGCATAAGATTAGTGTTATCCACAATGGTATCATCTCAGATAACTTTATACGAGATTTGAGTAAGAGAGAGAAATTCCGTATTCAACACGATATTCCAGCTCAAGCATTTGTTTTCGCAATGCTAGCAAGATTGAATAAACTTAAGGGCGTTGATATAGCTTTACAGGCGTTTTATCTCCTATGTTCCCAGAATCAGAATAGAGAGGCTATTCTTCTCATAGCAGGAGAGGGCGAAGAAGAGGCTGCATTACGCCGTATGGCTGATGAATTAGGAATTGCAGGTCACGTGCGTTTTCTCGGTTTTATACAGCCACCTAGCAATTTTCTCTGGGCCTGTGATGTTATCCTTTCTCCTAGTAGAAAGGAGGGATTACCAATAGCTTTATTGGAAGGCATGGCGGCGGGATGTCTTCCGATCATATCGGATGTAGGTGGCATGCCGGAAGTCGTGAAAACTCCGGAGTTAGGATGGGTCATTCTTCCGGAAGACCCCGATGCTTTATGCTCCGCAATGTCCGAAGCGCTTCAACTCAGCGAAGCTGCTATCGCGGGAAAACGGATACGCGTAGTTGACCATGTAAAAGAGAATTTCGATTCAGGAAAGTGCTATCAAAAGATTCTGGAACTTATAAAGATTGTTTAAGAGCCATATTAATATGAGGCAGATAAAAATTGGTATTTACCGGAACGGAAGGATTTAAAGAGGCATTATGAAGGAACTACTTAAAGCTTTCAGGGTAAAACATTAGATTAAGAATTTATTTATTTTTCTGCCGATGATTTTTGGTAAGAAATTCTTTTGCTTCTCAATAAACGTAAAAGTACTTGTTGCCTTTTTATTATTTTCAATCGCTTCTAGTTCAGTCTATTTATTCAATATATCAAAAAATTTAAATACTTCAATGTTTAAGGAGGTAAATAATGGATGTAAACAGGGAACTCGAGAAATTTCTGCTTACTGAAGTTGCTATTGATTTTGGTCCAGATAAAAAATCACTATCTCCGGATGAGAATCTAATTTCTTCTGGAATTATTGATTCCATGGGAATATTGAAGTTAACAGTCTTTATGGAAAATAACTTTGGAATCAAGATAAATAATGAAGAAATTGTACCTGAAAATTTTCAAACCCTCAATGCCTTAAAAGAATTCATAGAAAAGAAGGTTAAAAAATAATCTAATTTTCCTGAAAAGGAGAAAGCAATGGACTTTGATTTTACGTCTGAACAGTTAGAATTTAAAAGAAACACTATTAAATTCACCCAGAAAGAACTTAATAAAGACGTTATCCTTAGAGATAAAGAAGGCGTTTTTTCGAGAGAGCTTTGGAAAAAATGTGCTGATTTCGGTATTTTAGGGTTGCCTTTTCCAAAGGAATTTGGAGGTGCTGATTGCGATATTCTAACCACCCTATTGGTAATGGAAGGGTTAGGCTACGGCTGTAAGGATAGCGGGCTAATTTTTTCTATTAATGGTCAGATGTGGACTGTTCAGATGCCTATTTTTCATTTTGGCACTCCGAAGCAAAAGATTAAATATATGCCCAAGCTTTGTAATGGTGAATGGATTGGGGCTAATGGTATGACCGAGCCCGGCTCGGGTTCCGACGCTTTTGCATTAAACACCTCTGCAAAACTAAAAAGTGATTATTATATACTGAACGGGACAAAAACATTTATTACTAATGCCCCTATTGCCGATATATTTATAATATTTGCAAATACGGATAGAAATAAAGGATTTATGGGTATTACGGCATTTATCGTAGAAAAAGGTTTTCCTGGATTAAAAATAAGCAAAGAAATAGAAAAAATGGGCTTGAAGACATCTCCAATGGCAGAAGTAATTCTTGAAGATTGCAAGGTTCCTATAGAAAACCGCCTTAGTAGAGAAGGTAACGGTGCAACGGTTTTTAATGATGGCATAGAATGGGAGAGAAGTTGCATGTTGGCAAGTGATATAGGCGTTATGGAAAGACAATTAGAGATATGCATAAAATATGCGAAAGAACGTAAGCAATTCAATATGCCGATAGGTAAATTTCAGGCCATTTCTCATAAAATAGCTGATATGAAAGTTAGGCTGGAGACTGCTCGCCTTATTTTATACAAGGTAGCTTGGCTGAAGAAGACACAGGATAAAGCTGGAATGGAAGCAGCAATAGCTAAGCTTTATTTGAGCGAATCTTTAGTTAAATCCTGCCTTGATGCTATTCAAATCCACGGTGGATATGGTTATAGCACTGAATATGAATTAGAGCGTGATTTGAGAGATTCAGTAGGAAGCACTATTTACTCAGGAACCTCTGAAATTCAAAGAAATATTATCTCCCGATATTTGGGGCTTTGACCAAGGTTAAATCTATGCAAAAACTTATCAAGAACGATTGGCGTCGCGAATCCGGGGGGCCTTTTGATAGTACTCAGATACTGAGGCATGAGATTCATCCCGAGGGACTGGACGTCGATCGGATTCGATTCTATGAGACCGGGTGCCTCGTACTGAAATCGAGTTTCGGCCATGTCATCAGCGTTATACGAGGAAACGCAAGACTTCTTCTAGCGGGTAACGAGAAACAGATCTTTCACCTGGAGGCAGGAGTTCATCTCTATCTTCCGCCCGGTCCACAAGGTGTCATTGACGCAGAAGCGGGGACTGAGCTCCTGCGCGTATCGAGTCCATCGATATCCCAATCTCGCGGCAGAAAGCTTTTGCTTCGTAATGAAACGTTTCTTGCGGCCTGTGCTTCGGGATCTCAGTGTCTTCGGTGGATCCTCACACCACAGTATTTGAGCCGCAGGATCTTCCTGCACCACGACCCGACACTGCTATCGAAATCCGGATATCCCGTTTCTTGGTTTCACACCACGATGTTCGACGTGGCTGGTCTCCCAAAAAACGAGGATGGGGAGCCGGTATTCAAGATGTCCTACAACTCACGCACAGAGGTCAACTTCTGTTACGAAGTGAAAGGGGCTGCTCGCGTGCGTATGGCGCAACACCCCTACCGAGAGGAGAAACAACTTTGGGGTCAGTGGTTATCGCTCGATGGCGATTCTACTTATCATCTGAATGAAGCCTCTGGGGGGGCAGAAGAAGAGTGCTTCATCGACCAAGCAACCCAGACCTCGCAAACTTTTCGTAATAAACACGAGGTCTACATCATCAATGGATATGTGTCGCTTTTCTGCTTGTTTGATCCGGCACCCACGGGTATTGAACGTCACCGGCCTGGTGAGTATAGCGACTACGAGCCATTATCGCAGGTGCTCGGAACTAACTCATATGAAACCTACGCGAGCGAGATCGTCAGATACGATGAGATGGTGGATCAGCTCTCTATGGCCAAGGCGAAGGATAAGCTGAGTACCTTCCACGGAACCCCGGTCTGGGATCTGTATTTACAAGGCCTGGAGGCGCAAGCGGTCATCGAAGCGGAACTTGTAAAAAATCTTGCCGTGGAAGATAACAGACGAGAACATGTTCTTGTGCGCTGGATACAACCTATGGCTGAACTAAAGGAATGCGATAACTTCCTTGATAAAAAAGGACGAATATAAACATGGCGTTTCTATTGCACCAATTATTATCTGAAACTGCTGCTAAATACCCTGATAAAGAAGCCGTTAATTTTAATGGTGAGGCGATAACTTATTCTGAACTGGATAAGGTTTCTAACCGCCTGACGAATCTTCTTATTGCTTATGGTGTAAAACGAGGTGATGGAATAGCAATTTATATGCCGCGCAATATAAATTCTATAATAGCACTATTCGGCATACTTAAGTCCGGAGCAACCTATGTTCCGATAGATCAGTTCTGTCCGGAAAACCGACTTAGTTATATTATTAACAAATGCGAAATTAGCTTCCTTCTGTCCTCTGAGGAGAAGCTCAATAATATAAAAAGGTCTTCCTCTGGTGGCTCGCCATTAAAAAATGTACTGTTAATGGATCGTTTGGAAGAAAGTGATGGATTAGGCATTGAGATTAAAATACTTTCTTGGAAAAAAGAGGTTATAAATTATAGCGATAAAAATCCCGATATACATGTAATGGATGGTGATTTAAGTTATATTTTATTTACTTCAGGCTCAACGGGGACTCCTAAAGGGGTGATGATATCGCATCTTAATGCCTTGACTTTTATTAATATGGCATGCGAGTTCTTTAAAATAACAAAAGAAGACATTTTTTCCAATATTTCACCGCTTCATTTTGACCTTTCTGTATTCGATATTTATGTAGCCTTTAAAGCAGGTGCCACCGTTGTGATAGTGCCGGAGGGCATTTCAATGTTCCCATTAAAATTAGCCAAATTTATTGAGAAAAATAAAATCACAGTATGGAATTCTGTGTCTTCTGCTCTTTCGCTGCTGGTTACCTATACAGATTTGAGTAAGTTTAATTTCTCAAGCTTAAGATTAGTTTTGTTTGCTGGCGAGGTTTTTCCTGTAAAATATTTAAGGCAGTTAAAAAAACATATACTTTCAGCGCAATTTTATAACATTTACGGTCAAACCGAAGCTAACTCCTCAACCTATTATTTAATAGAAGAAGTGCCTGAGGATGATTCAAGCTTAATTCCAATAGGCAAGCCTTTCCCAAATTTTGAGATTTTTGCTTTAGATGAAAATGGCAAAAAGGTCAACGAGCCAGGTCAAAAAGGAGAGCTTTATGTTCGAGCTTCTTCAGTTGCATTGGGCTATTGGGGCGATGAAGAAAAAACAAGCGAGAAATTTGTCAAAAATCCTTTAAATCCAGATTCTAACGAGAGGATTTATAAAACAGGTGATATAGTAAGGTTAGATAGTAGCGGGAATTATATCTTCTTAGGAAGAGCTGACCACATGATTAAAAGCCGAGGGTATAGAATTGAAATTGGAGAAATAGAAACAGCCTTATCAAACCATCCACAGGTCAAAAATGCAGTTGTTATTCCTATCCCGGATGAGTTAATTGGGAATAGGATAGCAGTAGTTATTGTGCCATCAGATGGAAATGTTATAAAGAAAGAGGACATATTAAGATATTGTTCAACGCAACTTCCCAAGTATATGATACCAGAAATTGTAGAATTGAGAGATGCGTTGCCCATAACATCGTCTGGTAAAACAGACAGAAAGAAGCTATTTGAGATTGTGAATGGAACGTTTAACTATAAAATATGATATCTTTAATTTCAGGACAAACAAAACAGTTCATTAAGCGGGCTTTTCCATTTACTAGATATAGATGGCGTATTTATGCACTTAAACACTTTATTTATCATAGTTCACAAGAAACGCTTTGCCAAAAAGATTTTTCACAGATAATAAATATCCCAAAATTTAAATTAGAAATAGAAACGGTTAATGAATCGAATAGAGATACGCTTACAGAGTTCGTTGTAAATAATTACAACAAAAATATGTATAGGAATTGGATAAGCTATTTCTACAAGAATAATTATAATGGTTTCGTTGCTTCACTTAATAGAAATATTATAGGTTATATCTGGTGGTGGGCTAATGATAAGAGCACGAAACCGCCTCCGGAAATCAATTTTTACAATATAAAATTAAAAAAAGATGATGTTTATATGTTTAATTTTTTCATCGCCCCTCAATATCGGGGTAAAGGAAATGCAATTGAGTTCATGAGCATGGTTTTTTCAGAGCTAAAAAAAATCGGATATAATAGGACCACAGGAATCGTAGGTTCTAATTATTTACCTGCAAGATGGACTTACAGAGTTGTTGGTTATAAAGACATAAGGTCTGTGACTAAGCGAAATTTTTTCTTTAGCCGCATTTCCTACCTTGAAAAAGCAATATTCATAAAGAATTTTGCTTGGCATCCATATTATCCTTTTGAATACCATATGATATTCTCCTTCAGAAACTAAAATGGGAGTATATAAATATAGTCTTGATGTTGCTAACCAAATATTAATTTATGTAGAATCCGTTGAATTATGCGCATAAATAATAAATATATACGGTCAAAACAAACTCATTGCGTATTCTTGCGTAGAACATCATCCAAAGAGTTATGGGGTTCAGAAGAGCAGATGCTTTCTATATTTGAGCGTATTGATCATAGGGAATATAAAATTACAGTTGTCGCAACACAGGATGTTTTTTCTCGGCGCATAGCTGAAAGAGGGCTTCCCGTGAGTGTTATAACATTCCCTTTTAATTTTCCTGAAGGTTTTTTAGAACGTTTTTTTATTATGAAACGGTTCTTTAAATCGTTACATCCTGACTCAATCGTTTATGTGCAAGGCGCCTTCTTTGAATTTGCTCTTTCCGATTTCCTTGCTGGGTTTTTAGTTGCGAAAGGTAAAATCTTTTCTCTGGAAGTATCAAGCGCTCCTAGGCCGCCACAAAAATTAAGCAGAAAGCACTGGGGGGTCATTCCAGGCATCGGTCTTTGGTGGTATGGGCATATATTCATGAGTGCGGTACGTGGTTTTCTTTTGAAACGAATTATTACTGTCGGAAAAGAAGTTGCGCGGCGTTTAACGAAATGGTATCACTATCCACCATGGAAAATAGTTACCATTTACCACGGAATCGATCTTACAAAATTTAGACCAGATGAGACAGTGCGAAATAACCTTCGAAAACAATATGGCATTATGTCTCACGAAACAATACTTATAAGCACGGCAAGGCTATCAGAAGAAAAGCGTCTCGATAGGCTTATAAACGCTTTTCACGCTGTAGCTGGGGAATTTCCTCATTGCCAGCTAATCCTTATTGGTAACGGTCCCCTTGAGAAAGAACTTATCGCGCAGGCGCAGGAAAACTCAACGAAAAACAGAATCCTGTTTTTAGGGTTTAAAGAAAATGTCGCTGATTATCTCAAAATGAGCGATGTCTTTGTGTTAACATCTGATATTGAAGGTTTGTCGAACGCCATGATTGAAGCGATGGCTACTGGTCTTGTTTGTGTTGTTACTGATGTGCCCGGTGCCTCAGAAGCCATACAAAATAACGTTACTGGTTTTGTTGTTGAACGAAGTGAACAAGGAGTATGTGAAGGTTTACGCGCAGCATTGTCTATGACAAGGGAGGATTGTAAAATAATGACAGAGACAGCCGCTACATTTATACATAAGAATTTTGATATAAATAATGGTATCCAGAAGGAATTAGAAGCCTTTGAATTGATATGAAAAAAAATTATCTTTTCTTAATGAATACACGCCAAATAGGTGGTGCTGAATGCCAAATAATAGATTACTTTAATTATATTGATTATAATAATTGTTCAGTTACCTGGGCAGTAAAACAAAATAATTTTTCTGACTATCTTACTAATTTACCAGTCAAAATTACGGAAATGCCAAACACGGATAATGAAGGTATTTTAAAAAAATTTTTTAAATTTTATAGGTTTTTTAAATCGTCTAATCCGGATAGCATTATATTCAGTCAATTTTGGCTGAGGAGTTTCTCTTTACCTGAAATACTTGCCGGTTATCTTATAGCAAGAGGCAATATCTTTATGGTGGTTCATGACTGCGCTTTACCCTATGAGCAGTATAAAAGCAAAAAACATTTTGGCTTTTTTCCAGGATTTGGTTTTGAATGGCGAAGAGAAAGGTTATTTCAAAAGATACTTATATTTCTAATTAAGAAAACCATCGCTGTTTCAAATAAAGCAAAAGAATATTTGATAAATTTTCACAAATATCCTTATAATAAAATTCAATTAGCATATCACGGAGTAAATACTAATAAATTTTCACCATCTTTAAATAAAAGATTAGAACTACGTAGAAACCTGAATATTCCTGCTAGCAGCGTAATTATACTTAGCACCTCAAGATTAGAAAAAATAAAAAGGCTTGATAGATTAATAGAAGCATTTGCAATCTTAGCTAAGCAAAGAGGAGATGTTTATTTAGTTTTTGTAGGCATCGGAGCGGAATTAAATAATTTACAAATTCTTTCGAGCGCCCTAGAAAAAAGCATACAAGAAAGAATTAGATTTTTGGGTTTTAAAAAAGATGTGGCACCCTTATTACAGGCATCTGATATTTTCGTTTTGCCAAGTGATTCTGAGGGATTATCTTTATCACTTTTAGAAGCTATGTCCTGTGGTTTAATTTGTATTGCTAGTGATACTGGAGGCGTACCAGAAGTGATCGATAATAATGAAAAGGGTTTTTTGGTTAATAAAAGCTCTCAAGGAATAGTTCAAGGTTTAGCAAAGGCATTAAATTTGACAGAAGAAGATATGAGGAAAATGTCTCAAAATGCGAGAGAATCGGTGGTAAGAAATTTTAGTCTCAAAAACAATGTTCCAAATGCCCTAAGTTTATTGGGTATAAATTGTGTTAAGAATGCTTAAAGGTTGAATTTTTAGTTGAAAGACTGCTGATGGAATTTTTTAAGGAATGCAAAAAAAGATATATCTTTGGGAGTTAAAATGATTGATTTTAGCGTCATTATCTCTACCTATAACCGATACAAAAGTTTAAAAGATACCCTTGATAGTCTTTTGGCTCAAGAATCCAACGGTGATTTTGATTACGAAATATTGGTGGTTGATAACAACTCTAAAGATAAAACCAAAGAGCTCGTGCAATCTTATGTTCAGAAATTTAATGGAAGACTAAGGTATTTATTTGAGCCTAGACAAGGTCAGTCTTTAGCTTTAAATTTAGCAATAAAAAAAGTAAAAGGAGAAATAATCGCCTTCACTGATGACGATGTGATTCTGGATAAAGCATGGTTATTAAACTTGTTGCAATGTTTTCAAAAGTATGCTTGTGACGGTGTAGGTGGAAGGGTTTTGCCTTTATATGGGAAAAATACTCCAAAATGGTTTAAAGACAACAAGAACTTATTAGGCGGTCCCATCGTCTATCATGATTATGGTGAGGCGACCAAGCTGAATGATAGCTTGATTATGGAACCATTCGTTGGAGCTAATATGGCATTTAGAAGAAAATGTTTTAATGAATTTGGGTTATTTAATACAAAATTAGGTCCTGGTACGGGCTCTCTTGGAGGTGATACTGAATTCTTCAATAGATTAACGAACGCAAAAAAATTATATTATTGCGGCGAAGCTTTAGTGTGGCATCCGGTTGATAAAGAAAGAGCAAACTTAAAATACATTGCAAGGTGGTGTATCGCAGAAGGAAGGTATTTAGCAACAGTAGAATATAAAAAAGTAAGTAATAAAGCGATTTATTATTGGAGGATACCTCGTTATCTTATAAGAGATGTTGCTGAAGATTTTATTTTTCTCCTTACTTATTTATTATTTAATAAGAGGAAATTTTTAAAACAATGGAAGACGTTGTTTTATACAGTAGGTAGAATAGTTGAATATAAGAATTCTCTTGGAGTTTAAAAAATTAAATTTATGCCAAAAGTAACTGTTATTATTCCTACTTATAATTGCGCAAGATATTTACCCGAAGCTATAGATTCTGTGTTAAATCAGACATATAAAGATTTTGAGATAATTGTTGTCGATGATGGTTCGAAAGATAATACACAAGAAATAGTGAGTCAATATATTGAAAAATACCCCAATAAAATTATATATTTTTACCAGAATAATCAAGGTCCAGCAGAAGCAAGAAATAAAGGAATCAAAGAAGCTAAAGGGCAATACTTAGCTTTTCTGGATTCAGATGATACGTGGTTTCCAGAAAAACTTGTTAAACAAATTAGAATACTAAATGATAATCCCGGTATAGATTTAGTCTATGCCAGTGGACTAACAATAGATATAAATGGAAATATATTGGGGAAAAAACCGGAAGTTCCTGTAAGAAATGTCTATGATTTTTTAAGGGACGGAAGAATACCTAATATGACAGTAGTAATAAGAAAGAAATGTCTTGAAGAAGTGGGATTATTCGATCCTACTTTAAAAGTAGGAGAAGATACAGATTTATGGATTAGAATATGCTCTAAATTTAATTGTTATTATATTGATGATCCATTGGCGTTCTTTAAAAAACACGATTTTAATATTTCCACAAATTTGGAAAATATGCATAAGGGGCATATAGTAATTTATAGAAAGATGAAGAAACTAGAAGTCTTTAAAGATAAAAGTAAAACCTTATGGAATATGATATCTAAAGAACAGTATCTACTAGGAAAGTTTTATTTTGATAAAAAATTATACTTAAAAAGTGTTAAATATTTATTTAAAGCGCTCAGCAGTAATATTTTTTTAGGAAGAACATTTTGGTTAAAAAAAGATAGGTTAGTTAAAAAGATTTTTAAATTAGCTAAGCCGTATATTTTATTTTTTATCAATATAGTTATAGTAATAATTCAAATCGCAAATAAAAACAATCAGAAAAGCAAAAAAATTAATATTTTGTTCTTTGATGGCTCTTCTGGTTTTGGAGGGTCATCAAATTCTTTAGCTAATTTAATTAACCAATTAAATAAAGATAAATTTTGTCCTATTGTAATAATCAGAAATTATGGCCCGAATTTCGCAAAAATTAAAAATACAGCAATTATAAAATTGAAAAATTATGAAGAGGCTGATAAAATATCTAAGTTAGGAGTTATTCTTTACTTTTTTAAGAATATAATTCCAGAGTCAATAATAATTTTTTTTATTATTAAAAGAAAAAAAATTGCTCTGGTTCATATAAATACAAATATTCTTTCAGGTACGGGCGCGTTATTGGCCGCTCAATTAGCGGCTGTTCCTTTAGTGTCCCATATTAGGGAAACAAGAGATTTAATAAAGAGAGAAAAAACCTTAGCAAATTTTGTTGATAAATTTATCATTCTAAATAAAAAAGCATATGATATCTATATTAAATACATTGCAAAGGAAAAATTAGAAATAATTTACAATGGAATAAATCTAGAATTATTTAATTATGTAAAAGGAGCACTTAGGCTAGAATATAATTTGAATTCATCTCCAGTGGTCGGTTTAGTAGGAAGAATTGTAAAAGGAAAAGGACATAAAGAATTTATTTTATCGGCAAAGGAGATTCTTAAGGTAAAGCCAAATGTAAAATTTGTCATTGTCGGAGATGCGAAGGGTGATAATGGAAATTATTATGCGGAGATTAAAGGTTTAGTAAAAAACGAGGACCTAGAAAATAAAGTTATTTTTACTGGATGGAGAAATGATGTTGAAAATGTAATAGCTGATTTAGATATATTAGTTCAAGCAACTACAACTTATCCGGAAGGATTGGGATCAACTATGATTGAAGCAATGGCGTTGAAAAAACCTGTTGTTGCTACAGATGTGCCGGGATCTTCTGAAATTGTAGTCGATGGCGTCACCGGATTTTTAGTTCCTCCCGGAGTTCCCAAAATATTATCAGAAGCAATATCAACCATAATTAGTGATAAAAATCTATCAGTCAAATTCGGGAATGAAGGAAGAAAAAGAGTTGAGGAGCTTTTTAATATTGATAAAACTGCAAAAAAAATTGAGATGTTATATATGGAACTGCTAAAAAAGAAAGTATAAAAATGGGCCTGGGAAAATATCTTACACTAATTGCGCCTTATTTATTTTATTCTGTAGGAATCATTGCTATTCTCGCATCTTTGTTTAAAATAGAGTGGGGAATTCTTTTTTTGATTCCTATTCTTCCATTAGATACGGTTCTATATAAAATGCACGCTTTCCCCTTAGGTAAAGACTTGGTAGATATTATACTTATCGCGTTAATTATTGGCTGGTTTTCAAGAGCTCTCTTTAATAAAGAAACTTTAGTCGAAAGCTCAGCTTTAAATATTCTTATATTTTTCTTGATTATTTATTCCCTTTTCTCTTTATATAATGGCCAGGATTATCTAAGAGATTATTCTTTATTTGATATGAATAATCCTCGCTTGCAAACATGGAAGAATTACATGATTTTACCGCTTATTTATCTCGTTGTTCTAAATAATATCCGGGATAAGAAACATATGAAATGGTTAGTATCTTTTATGATAGCGGTAATATTCTTAATGGGCTTTAAGTTTTACAGGAATTTCCGCTTGGTTGACAAGTCTTTGTTTATAGACACAATGAGAGAGCATGGGACATTTTCATATCTCGGACCAAATGAATACGCAGCTTTCTTTTCTCATTATATATTTATAGTTTTAGGACTTCTTTTATTGATAAAATCAAAATTAAAGCGGATATTTTTATTTCTAACAACTTCATTTAGTCTTTACTGTATTGTTTTTTTATTTTCCCGTGGTTCATATTTAGCGACTTATTTTGCATTCGCTATGGCAGGGTTTCTGCGAAGAAACCTTGTGATATTAATTTTAGTAGCAGCTTTGTTTATTTCATGGCATATCTGGTTACCACCCGCAGTTGTTGAAAGAATAAATATGACTACTAATGAAAATAACGAACTTGATAATTCTGCAGAAATGAGACTAAAAGTTTGGAAGAGCTCAATGGAATTATTTAATTCTAATCGTTTGGTCGGAGTCGGATTCAATACCTTTCCATATTTAGGATTACCTTTAGGAGATGCGCACAATTTATATGTAAAGATCTTAGTTGAACAGGGGATAATCGGATTCATTATATTCCTAATGATAATTTTAACTGCCCTTTACTATGGCTGGAAATTATACAGAAGGGCAAGAGATGATTTATTCAAAGGGCTCGGATTGGGCTTTTTCCTATGTACTATTTCACTTTTAATAAGTAATTTTTTCGGGGATAGATGGATTTATGTGCCATTAGGGGCATATTACTGGGCATTTATGGCTTTGGTAGTCAGAGCAAATATCATAAACCAGAAAGAAATACAAAATAAAAATATGAATGCAAAAAAGAAGGTGCCTGCATGAAGGTATTGCTGCTTGTAAGTACACGAGGTCTCTTTGGTGCAGAAAATGTGATTTTAGAGTTATCAAAGCAATTACCTTTATATGAATTTGAACCTCATATAGGTATACTTGAGAATTATCGGGGGCTTCACTACGCTCTTGAAGAAGAAGCGAAAAAAAATAGCTTGTTGGTAAAGATATTTCATTGCAAAGGGAAATTTGACATACGTACAGTTTTTGAGATAAGGAAATATGTAAGACAAAATCAAATAATACTTATACATTCACAAGGTTATAAATCTAATTTTTATAGTCTTTTATCCGGTAGCAATACAAAAATAAAAAGAATCGCCACTTGTCATAATTGGTTAGGGAATGGTATAAAAATGAAATTTTATGAAAATTTAGATAAGTTATTACTAAATAATTTTGATAAGCTTATTGCCGTATCAGATATATTGAGGGATGAAATTATAAGGAATAGAATCCCCAAAGAGAAAGTCATGGTGATTAATAACGGAGTTGATATAGAAAAGTTTAGGCTGCAGGCTGTAGGTGATGAGCCTGATGCTACAAGCTACAGGCTGCAAGTTAGAAAATCATTAGGTATTGGAGAAGATGAGAAAGTTGTAGGGACAGTAGGGAGATTGAGCAAGGAGAAAGGGCATATTTATTTATTAGAAGCAGTTGCGAAAGTCATCTCAGAATTTCCTGCTATTAAATTGTTGATTGTAGGGGATGGGCCGTTAAAGAAAGCGCTACAGGCTACAAGCTCCAGGCTACATTTGGAAGATAAGGTTATATTTACAGGGGTAAGGAATGATATACCAGGGATACTTAGCATAATGGATATATTTGTTTTACCTTCTTTAAAAGAAGGGGTGCCTATAGCACTGCTTGAGGCAATGGCAGCTCAAAAGCCAATTGTTGCCACAAAAGTAGGCGCGGTTCCCAACTTAATAGAAGACAAAAAGATGGGATTACTAATTGAACCTAAAGATGCTGATGCCATAGCCAACTCAATAATTTCGCTTTTAAAAGATGAAGTAATGAAAAAAGCTATTGCCATTAATGCGTTAGAGAAGGTTAAAAATGAATTTTCCTCTTCAATTATGGCGCAGAGGTATTCAGAAGTATATAAAGAGATATTAAGCAACGGGAGGTTTAACTAATGGTAGTTTTGTTTTGGTTTTTAGTAGTCATTATTTTTTATACGTATTTTGGTTATCCATTGCTCATCTTGATTATGTCTTTATTTGTGGCAAAGAAAATCTCCCAAGCCGATATTGAACCAAACGTAACCTTTTTAATTACTGCCTATAATGAAGAAAAATCAATAAAAGGAAAAATCGAAGATACGCTTAGACTTAATTATCCAAAAGAAAAATTAGAAATATTAGTGGCTTCGGATGCTTCAAGCGATAATACGGATAATATCGTAGCGGAATTTCAGGATAAACGAGTCAGATTATTCAGGGTTGAAGGCAGGGTTGGAAAAACCGAGGCTCAGAACCAGGCAGTAAAAATAGCTAAAGGTGAGATAATTATATTTTCCGATGCCACAACCAAGTATGAAAAATCAGCAATACGTAACATAGTGAGGAATTATGCGGATCTACGGGTAGGAGCGGTAAGCGGCAGATATAAGTATTTTGATACGGGTCAAACTCAGATTGGAACAGGTACTATCGCCTTTTGGGACTATGAAAATTTTATCAAGGCACGGCAGACTAGAATACGGACTATTACAGGCTGCTGCGGGTGCATCTATTCTTTAAGGAAGAGTCTTTACGTAGGCCTTCCTAAGGACATTATTAGCGATTTAGTAGAACCACTTAAGATTTTGGAACAGGGATATAGAATTATTTTTGAACCGGATGCATTGGCTTATGAGACAACCTGTCAGAAAAGTGATGAGGAATTTAAAATGCGGCTACGGGTAATTTCTAGAGGTATGCGCGGACTATTATATATGAAACAGCTAATCAATCCTTTTAAATATGGACTTATATCATTTCAGCTGATTTCCCATAAAATTTTACGCTGGTTGATACCGTTATTTCTTACAGACCTATATATAACTAACATATTCTTGGTGCATAAAAATATTTTTTATCTTAGCTTCTTCTTATTGCAATCTATTTTTTATCTTTTAGCTTTAATAGGCCTTTTGATAGATTACTTCCCTAAGAAAATCAAGGTATTCTCATTACCATTGTATTTTTGTGTAGTAAACATCGCCTCGATTGTGGCATTAGTAAAAATACTGATGAAAAAAAAGGATATTACATGGGAGACAGTCAGGCAATAAATAACCAACCAAGAATATTATTTATTACTCAAGAAGACCCTTTCTATATAAGGATATTTTTTGAGGAATTTCTAAAGAATTACTCAGATAAAACGCATATTTTAGGAGTAGTGATTTGTCCGACAATGGCAAAAAAATCAACTATAGAATTAGTTAAACAAATGTATAGTTTCTATGGTATGCGTGATTTCTTGCGCATGGCTTTACGTTATATCCTGGTTAAGGTTAAAGGTAACACCTTAAAAAGCTTATGCAACATCTATAATATTCCAATATATAAAGAATATAATATTAACGGTGATGTGTTTTTAGATTACTGGGGACAGCGGAACTTAGATGTTATTGTTTCTGTTGCGGCACCAAAGACATTTAAAAAAAATTTATTAAATTTACCTAAGTGGGGATGTATCAATATTCATCATAGTAAACTTCCTCACTATAGAGGAATGATGCCTAATTTCTGGCAGATGTATCATTCAGAAAAAAACTCCGGCATTACAGTCCACAAAATAAATTCTAAAATAGACGAAGGAGAAATTATCCTACAGCAAGAAATTACAATAGATGCAGGTGAATCCCTGGATAGCCTTATTAAAAGGTCGAAAAGAAGAGGGGCGCATAGTGTTATTGAAGCGTTAGGGATGATCAGAGAAGGTAAGGTGGTTTATTTGCCTAACCATATAGAAAAGGGGTTATATTTTAGTTTTCCCACCAGAGCAGATGTCCTGGAATTTAGACGCCGAGGTAAGAAAATATTATGATTAATGGGTTAAGTTTTGATATAGAGGATTGGTTTCAGGTAGAAAATTTACGGGAGGTTTGCCCATTACACAAGTGGGATAGCTATGAGTTAAGAGTGGAAAAAAATACAGATATACTGCTTGAATTATTAGAAAAATACAACCACAAAGCCACATTTTTTATATTAGGATGGGTAGCTGAAAAAAAACCGAACTTGATAAAGAAAATTGCATCTTTAGGGCACGAAATAGCCAGCCATGGATATAAACATGAAATAGTCTATAGGCTTAGTCCGGATGAATTTAGAAGAGATTTAATGATGTCAAAAAAAATGTTAGAAGATTTAACCGGTAGAGAAGTTATTGGATATAGGGCCCCTAATTTTTCCATTACTAAAGATTCTTTATGGGCAATTGATATTTTAAAGGAATTAAATTTTAAATATGATTCTAGCATATTTCCTGTTTCTTTTCATGATAGATATGGATTCAATGGCCTAAACGGCAACAATTTTTTTAAATTTGAAAACGGATTAGAAGAGTTTATTTTAACTGTATATAAATTTGGAGGGATTAATTTCCCTTTAGGGGGAGGCGCCTATTTTAGATTTATACCTTATAGGATTTTTAGGTTTATGTTAAAGGGAATTAATAGAAGGGGGAGGAGTTTTATTTTTTATCTTCATCCTTGGGAGTTAGATAAAGACCAACCAAGATTAAAAATAAATAGGAAATACTATATACGGCATTACACGAATTTAGATAAGACAGAGCATAAACTTAAACGGTTATTGCAAGATTTTAAATTTCAACCATTAAAGAATTTCTTAAATAGAGATTAAAAATGTATAAAATTCCAATTTTGGCTTATCATGGAATAGGCGATAAGCCCGGAAACAAATATAATATTTCAGTTGATGAATTTACCAAGCAAATGCGCTGGCTTTATGCATTACAATATAACACCTTAACCTTAAATGAATTAGAAGAATTTCAGCCCAATACTTCAAAATTATTTTTTATTTTAACTTTCGATGACGGGTATAAAAGTAACTTTGGTATTGTTCCGCCAATTCTTAAGGAGTTTGGTTTTAAAGCAATATTTTTTATTTCTACCGGCTTAATAGAGGAAAATAAGACTTTTATGAATTGGCAGCAGGTTAGCGAATTGCATAATAACGGTCAAAATATTCAATCGCACGGACATTCGCATAAATTTCTCAATCATCTTGCCAAAAAAGAAGTAATCTTTGAACTTAGGCAATCTGGTAATCTTATTAAAGAAAGTACTCATATAGCACCAACAGCATTTTCTTGTCCTGGTGGAAGATATAATAAGCGGGTAATTGAGATAGCTAAAGAAATCGGGTATAAAAAAATGTTTACTTCTAAGCCGTACCATTTTATACCCGAAAGAAATATGAAAGACTTCGCATTGGGTAGATTTATGATAACCCAGGAAATTACCATGGACGATTTTAAAAGAATATTAGAAGGCCATAGGTTATATTTATCCACCCTTAGAGTAAAATATTATTTAAAATATTTATTGAAAATAGCCGCTGGAGACAATTTCTATCATTCAATATGGCAGAAACACCAGTAGTTTCAATTATAATACCAGCTTTAAATGAAGAAGATTACATTGGGAAATGTTTAACTTCTATAACTGATTTGGATGCTTCTAAGGGAATTTTTGAGGTAATCGTGATAAATAATGGTTCCACAGATAGAACAGCTGAGATCGCAAAAGATTTTGGAGCCCAGGTTTATTCTATAAAAACAGGGCCTATATCGAGATTAAGAAACTATGGAGCTTCGCAAGCAAAAGGTAGAATATTTGCTTTTGTAGATGCTGATTGCGTTGTTTCCAAGGATTGGTTAAAGAATGCACTTGTGGAACTTGAAGATGAGGGTGTCGGTGCGACCGGTTCAAATTATCAAATATCCGGTCAAAGCACATGGGTATCAAAAGCATGGGAATTCAATATGAGAGAACTGAAAAATAAATGCGAAACTGATTGGATTCAAAGCGGGAATTTAATCATTAAAAGAGATGTCTTTAATTTAGTCGGTGGTTTTGATGAACGCTTGAGCGTTTGTGAGGATTCTGATATCTGCTATAGAATAAAGGATAAGGGATATAAGATAATTTCTAATAGAGAGATATGTTCATATCACTTAGGATTTGCTAAGAACATATGGGCCTTTTTTAAGAAAGGGTTGTGGCAGGGGCAAGATTTGATAAGGGTTTTCTTTAAACACAGAAATAAAAGAAGATACCTAAAAGTAATTAATTTTGCATTATTTTATCTGGTTTGTTTATTGGTTCTTTTTGTAGGAATTTTATTATTAAAAATTAAGATAATAATAATATCTTTTGCTCTGATGCTAATTCCTCCTTTTATATTATCAATAAGTAAGAGTTTCAAGAAACGAGAATACCAATATATCTTACCATTAATTGCATTATATACTGTCTTTGGCCTTTCTAAAGGGATATCCCTTATTGATTTTCGTAATTGGAGAATCAAAAATAATGAAAAGTAAGCAATTTTATTTATTAATTGGTTCAGGAATTATTCTTATTTTGATTATCTTGATTTACTTTTCTACCTTCGTTTGGTTATTTGAAAGATACATTGCTCCTGATACATATTATGCACATAGTTTTTTAGTGCCATTTATAACTGCATTTCTAATTTGGCGCAAAAGAGAACAATTAAAAAATATCGAATTGAAATACAATTTCTGGGGATTGATATTAATATGCCTAGCATTATTAATCCATACTTTAAGCATGGTAGCGGAAGTTTTTTTTATTAGCGGTTTTTCGATACTTATTCTTATTTTTGGAATCAGTTTATTTTTATTCGGAAAAAGGTTAACAAGAGCAATTTTGTTTCCTCTGATTTTTTTGATTTTCATGTTTCCTCTGCCTTTGCAGGCGCTTAACTACATTAGTTCGTTACTACAGTTCCTCGTTACTAAAGCAACTGTTTTTATTTTTGTGAGAACTATTAAACTGCCATTAAGTAAAGACGGTTTTGAAATATTTTTGCCACACGGAAGCTTGATTATTGAAAATGCCTGTAGTGGGTTACGCTCTTTAATTGTGATGTTAGCTTTGGGAAGCATCTTTGCTTATTTTTTGAAATCAAGCTTTTTAAAAAGACTGTTTTTATTTTTATGCATCATACCCGTAACTTTATTTTCAAACATTGTTAGAGTGGTTCTGCTTTCCCTCGCAGCATATATTCATGGCCCCAAAATAATAACCAGATGGTTTTTCCATGATTTTACAGGTTATTTAATGTTTGCTATTACGTTTTGCGGTATGTTGTTTTTATCTAATCTATTGCAATGCAAAAAATCAGTGTAAGATACCTTATCCTAATAACCATACTTATTATTTTCTCAGGAGTGGCTTTCTATCTGAATTTTCCTCAAAAGAAAATAATATCTTCGGTGAATAATATAGCAGGCATACCTATTGATTTCAACGGATGGAAAGGAGAAGAAATCCACATAGATAAAAGCACCAAAGAATTTCTAGAAGCTGGATCAGTATTATTAAGAAAGTATACAAAAAGTAATCTTGAAGTTTGTTTTTTTATGGTATATAATAAAAATAGCAGAATAACCTTAAATTTACCGGAAAGTTACTATTCAGGTCACTCTTCTTATGTTGCGAAGATAGGCTTCGAAACCCTTCATTTTAAAGGCCAAAAACCTTTTTCTGCCAATACATTACTTGTCATAGACAACGAAAGTAATAAATTGCTTGTCTTGTATTATTTTGAAACACCAGATATAAAAACCCACAGTTACCAGGCAATGCGTTGGAATATGCTATTAAGCAGATTAAAATCAAAACATCATGGTGGTGCACTTATTAGATGTTCTGCAGTTGTTAAAGTGAATCAAGAAGAAACATTAAAAGTGCTGAAGAATTTTATTGAAGAGATGGGCCCTTTGCTCTCTATTTGTTTAAATTAGAATTTATTATTTCATGAAAAAAATCATTCTTTTCACCATCTTATTATTAATCTTTAGCGTTTCTTTAGCCTTTGCTGCTACTCCAGCCGTCTTTTTCTCTGACCTTACCTCAGGCTCCAACACCGGTG